>Ga0209066_10000015_pt1 | contig 227512 bp, 178 predicted proteins | sample All_14_2_FD_187198 | JGI IMG/M metagenome (GOLD analysis project Ga0209066, IMG submission 187198) | Freshwater microbial communities in response to fracking from Pennsylvania, USA - Allegheny Zone_MetaG_DW_15 (SPAdes) (version 2) ...
CTAACTATTACTATATTTGAAAAAAATAAAATTGTTATACATGGAGATAAATTTTTACGATACAGCCATTGCATTTAAAAGTAAATCAAGCCAGGAACTTAGAAGTGCTCATTTCTTATTTTCGATATTAAAAAATCACGGAATTGTAAAAACCGCGAATAAAGCCCTGAAAATTGCATTAAAATACAATCTTCCGGTATCCTGGCTCATTGAGAGAACAGTTTATAAACAGTTTGTTGGAGGGAAAACTATTGAAGAATGCTTACCTGTTGTAGAAAAATTGAGCCAGTATAACATGAAATCAATACTGGATTATTCTGTTGAAGGTAATACGAGCAGTGAGGGTATGGAGCGAACACTGGCCGAAACTTTAAGAACTATAGAAAATGCATCAGTCAACAAAAATATTCCTTTTGCAGTATTTAAACCAACTGCTTTTGCTTCACCCCATTTATTCGAAAATGCTCAGAAAGGTAAGCCTCTGAATGATGAGAGCCTGAAGTTATATGTAGAATTCCAGGAAAGAGTTGACATTTTATGTAGCAGGGCTTTTGAATTAAACGTCCCGATACTTATTGATGCTGAAGAAACCTGGTATCAGCATCTTGTTGATGAGACTGTAGAGCACATGATGGAAAAATACAACAAGGAGAAAGCTATTGTTTTTAACACATTACAAATGTATCGTCATGACCGTGTGCAATTCCTCAGGGAAAGTATTTTGAAGGCCCGTGATGGCAAATATGTTTTAGGCGTTAAGTTTGTAAGAGGAGCTTATATGGAGCGTGAGAGGCTAAGGGCAACTAGATTAGGTTATCCTTCACCTATCTGTGCTACTAAAAATGAAACTGACAAGTCGTATAACACTGCACTTATAGTATCACTGGATAATATTGACAATACGGTAATCTTCTCAGGTACACATAATGAAGAGAGTAACCATCTTCTTGTTAGTGAGATGTCAAAAAGAGGTCTTACAAATGATGATCCGAGGATTTGGTTTTCCCAACTCTTTGGAATGAGTGACCATATAAGCTTTAACCTTGCTTATTATGGTTACAATGTAACAAAGTATGTTCCTTACGGTCCAGTGAAATCAGTTATGCCCTACCTATTCAGAAGGGCTGAAGAAAATACAGCGATAGCAGGTCAAACAACAAGAGAATTGAATCTTTTGGAGAAAGAAAGAGCCCGCAGGTCAGGAAAAGCAAGAATTTAAGCTAATTAGCTCATTAATTAGCAGTTACTAAGGTTCTGAAAGAACCTTAAGGGGAGAAACGTGTTATACTCTCAAACAGAAACTCACTTCTTCGTAATCAAACTGCTAATAATCATGGCTATGCTGGAGTATTCGAAAACTGTACTTGAAAAAGTTAGCTTTAATCGCGAACTTTTTAGAAAAGAACTAGAGAAGTCAAGGAAAATGCTGAAGGAAGATGAGATTGAAATCCTTCATAAATGGGTTAGGACAAGCCTAGCAGATAAATACCCTGATATAATCAGTGAAATAGTTGATACCTATCCTGCATAACTTTTTGCGTCTTTAGAGGAGGTTCCTATATTTGCAGCAAAATGTAAGCAAATGTCAGTGGACTATTCTGTTTGGCATAAAGATATTATAGCACAATCTGTTATTGAAAATCTTAAAAATAACTCTTTTGATGCCATTTACATTCCCCAGGTTACGGAAGTAAATGACCATGTGAGGAAAATGATTACTCCCGGGATGAAAGTGGCCTTCGGAGGATCAATGACAGTCAGACAACTGGAGTTACGAGAGATTGTCGCTCAATCAGGGGGCATTATTGTTGACCACAATGCTCCTGGATTATCCGATGATGAGAAAATGGAAGTAATGAGAAACCAACTTTTAAGCGATCTTTTCATTAGTAGCACCAATGCAGTCACAAAAGAGGGTTATCTTATAAATGTGGATGGTAATGGCAATCGTGTTGCAGCCATGATCTTCGGGCCTAAGAAAGTTCTTATTATTGCAGGTATTAATAAGATTGTGCATACAGAAGAAGAAGGGCTCAATAGAATTAAATATTTGGCAGGTCCTATGAATATGAAACGGTTAAACCGTAAAACACCCTGTGGCACTGACGGAGTGTGTCATGATTGCTCCTCTCCAGAAAGAGGTTGCCGTGCATATACAATAATCAAAAGAAGGCCTTCTTTAACTCCTACCGAGGTTATTATTGTTGGGGAACCTCTTGGGATGTAAAAATTATCTTCAGTTAAAAATAAAAATCGTTAAAAACTTGATATGTCCGAATTGGTGCAATATATTTGGACAATAGTAAATTTATAACCATGGAATTAACCGTATTGAATGCAATATCACCTGTTGATGGCAGGTATAGGAAGCACGTTGAGAGTCTGGCTTATTATTTTTCTGAGGCTGCCCTAATAAATTATAGAGTTTTTGTTGAAGTAGAATATTTTATTGCACTCTGCAATCTTCAGCTTCCGCAATTAAAAGGAGTAAATCATTCACATATTGAAGACCTAAGAGCTCTTTGCCGTGATTTCACTTTCCAGGATGCTATGGAAGTTAAAGAAATAGAAGCAGAAACAAATCATGATGTTAAAGCAGTTGAATACTTTCTGAAAAAGAAGTTTGAAAAAATGGGATTGTCAAAGTACAAGGAATTCCTGCATTTCGGACTTACTTCACAGGATATCAACAACAGCTCTTCTCCTTACGCGCTAAAACTGGCACTTAATGAAGTATATCTTCCAATTCTTGAGGATGTTATCAGCAGGTTGACAAGTAAATCAAAAGGCTGGAAGAATGTTCCAATGCTTGCACGAACTCACGGACAACCGGCAAGCCCTACATCTGTTGGTAAAGAACTATACGTTTTTGTAGAGAGACTTAAACAACAACTAAAACTTCTAAAACTAACACCTATCACCGCTAAATTTGGTGGGGCTACAGGTAATCTGAATGCACATTATGCTGCGTATCCTGAAATTGATTGGATGGCATTTGCAGATAATTTTACAAAACAACATTTAGGACTAGAAAGACAAAGGTTCACCACACAAATAGAGCACTACGATAATCAGGCAGCACTCTTTGATTCCCTTAAAAGAATAAATACGATACTGATAGATCTGAGTCGTGACATATGGATGTATGTCGCTATGGATTATTTTAAGCAAAAGATAGTTAAAGATGAGGTAGGTTCATCAGCAATGCCTCATAAAGTAAATCCTATTGATTTCGAAAATGCTGAAGGAAATCTGGGCATTGCAAATGCTATCTTTGAGCACCTTTCAGCCAAACTCCCAATTTCAAGATTGCAACGTGATTTAACTGATTCAACGGTTACCCGCAACATTGGTGTACCCATTGCACATTCATTAATTGCTATGAAATCAATCATTAAAGGATTGAACAAACTCATCCTTAATGAAGAAAAACTTGAACAGGATCTTGAGAACAACTGGGTAGTTGTGTCAGAAGCAATCCAAACAATCCTCAGGCGCGAAGGTTATCCAAAACCATACGAGGCTTTAAAGGAATTAACAAGGACAAACAAACGCGTTGATTCTGAAACAATATCCCAGTTTATTGACGGACTTTCTGTTAGCGATTCGGTGAAAAACGAATTAAGAAAGCTTTCACCCCATAGCTATACCGGATCAATTGCACTATAACGGCTTTACCTGCTAATGAAAAGCAGCTAAAAGTAGTTCTATATCCTTGTGAGGTAATTTAAAATGGTCACTAATATACCTGTTAGTTGAAATACCATTGTATAAATAAACTCCGTTTCTTATTCCCTGATCAGTGCGGAGTATATTGGTTATTCCTCCTTCTTCTCCGATTTTCTGAATAATAGGCCCTAGCAGGTTACTCAGGGCAAGTGATGCAGTGCGGGGTACTTTGGACGCGATATTCGGCACACAATAGTGTGTTACACCATGCTTTTCATATACCGGATTCTTATGATCTGTCATTAATGAAGTTTCAAAACAGCCGCCTTGGTCTATACTTACATCAATTATTACAGCCCCCTTTTTCATCTTCATTACCATCTCTTCCGTTACGCATACAGGTGAAAATCCAGCTTTTGACCGGATGGCTCCAATGGCAACGTCAGCAGTAGCTAACGCATCTCTGAGTGCTAAAGGTTGGAGTACACTGGTATAAACCCTTGATCCAAGGTTTGTTTGTAAACGGCGGAGTCTGTATACTGAATCATCAAATACTTTAACAAAAGCACCCATTCCCATACCTGCCCTCGCAGCAAATTCACCTACAGTACCGGCACCGAGAATTACTACTTCTGTGGGTGCAATACCACTTAGTCCCCCAAACATGAGTCCACGTCCATATTCAGGATGACACAGATAATCAGCCGCTATAATAACAGAGGTGGTACCTGCTATCTCACTCATTGCACGAACTATAGGAAAATCACCATCACGGTCCTTCATGTATTCAAAAGCAATAGCCGTGACTCGTTTAGATGATAACTGCTTAAAATGGAAGTCAGTTAAACCTGCAAGATTAAGTGAAGAAAATAAAACTTGCTTTCCTCTTAGCATACTTATTTCTGTGGAAGTTGGAGGGGCAACTTTTACTATTACATCGGCATGAAATACTACATTTGATTCATACGCTATCTCTGCACCGATATCACTGTATAAATGATTTGGGAAATGCGACGCTTTCCCTGCATCATTCTCAACAATAACCTTATGTCCATCTTTTACTAGTAACCTCACGGCTTCGGGTGAAAGTGAGACCCTGTTTTCCAGCCATACTGTTTCTCGCGGTATACCAATAGATAATCGGCAGGCTTTATGGGGAATCTCAAGCCTCTCCTCACGTGGCATCAACTCAGTGGTAGAAGAAGGGAATAACTTGAAGTCTTTTGTTTGATCTTCCATTTGATCAGTAATTGTCCATAACTGCAAATCTAAGAAAAATGCTAATTAGTAAAGTTACTGAATCTCCTGATGTCAGAGATCCTCATGCCGGCTAAACTGAAATATTCTCTCGTCAGTTCTCTCATCTGCATCAATATTGATCAGTACATGAGAAGATGGCATCAGGTCATTTGCAAGTTCAGGCCATTCAATAAGGCACACCGCCCCGCTGAAGATATACTCCTCATATCCTATATCCAACAATTCTACCGGTGATTTTATTCTGTAAAGATCAAAATGAAACACACTTTCCCCATCTACTGTCTTATACTCATTAACCAATGAAAAGGTAGGGCTGTTTACAACATCAACTACTCCAAGAGTTTTACAAATTTCTTTTATAAGCGTTGTCTTACCTGCGCCCATCTTACCGGAAAGCAGAAATATCTTAATATCCGGATATGATTTAACTAACTGATCAGCCACCATGGGCAGCTCAGAAATATCAGAACATCTAATAACTGTATCCGTCATACTTTATCTGGGCTTAAGTGAAATATATGGCACAAGTATTTCTTCAAGTGAAATACCTCCATGTTGGAAAGTGTTTCTATAATAGTTTACGTAATAATTGTAGTTATTAGGATAAGCAAAGAAGTCTGCATTCCTGCAGAAAACATAATTTGAACTAACATTAGTGCGGGGCAGGAAGATATCAGCGGGGTTTTTAACGTCAAAAACCTCTTTCTTATTATAACTCAGATTTCTCCCTGTTTTATATCTTAGGTTAGTATTTGTTGCCTTATCGCCGATAATCTTAACTGGTGATTCAACCCTTACAGATCCGTGATCTGAAGTAATAACAATTGGCACTTTCCGGTCAGCAAGGAATCTTATTATATCAAGCAGAGGGGAATGCTCAAACCATGAAACAGTGATTGAACGGTATGCTGCTTCATCATCAGCCAACTCCCTGATTACCTCCATCTCAGTCCTTGCATGCGAAAGCATATCAACAAAATTGTAGACAATTACATTGAATTTATTAGTAAGCAGATTGGGCAGAACTTCAACGAGTTTGCGGCCTGCTGTCAGATTAAGTATTTTATGGTAAGAATATTTAATGTCTTTACCGAAACGCTTTAATTGTTCACCGAGGAGTTCTCCTTCAAACTGGTTTTTTGTTCCTTCTTCATCCTCATCAACCCAGTATTTAGGATATTTCTTCTCAATTTCTGTTGGTAAAAGTCCTGAGAAAAGCGCATTCCTGGCATATTGAGTAGTCGTGGGTAAAATGGCATAATAAATTTCATCATTTTCTACCCTGTAGTAATCTTCAATTATAGGTTGAAGTACTTTCCATTGGTCGTAACGGAGATTATCAATAAGTATCATGAAAGTCCCCGGGTTATCCTCAACAAAAGGAAAGAGTTTATCACGAAGTAATGTATGCGACATTACCGGCCTTTTAGCAGCTTTTGAATTAACCCAGTCGATATAATTAGTTTCAATAAACCGACTGAACATTTGTCCGGCCTCAACACGTTGCATTTTAAGTACGTCTATGATACTGTTATCCTTTGATTTTTCCAGTTCAATATCCCAGTATACCAGTTTCCGATATATTTCAACCCATTCATTATAGTCGAGCCGGTTACTGATCTCCATGCCTATATTCCTGAATTGTTGCTGGTATATATAGGTGGTTTTCTCACTGATTAATTTCTTGTTTTCAAGATTTTTCTTAATGCTGAGGAGTATTTGATTAGGATTAACGGGCTTTATTAGGTAGTCGGAAATGTTTGATCCGATAGCATCTTCCATTATTGTTTCTTCTTCACTCTTAGTGATCATTACAACAGGAAGATTCGGGAATGCATTCTTTATCTGCATCAGAGTCTCAACCCCTGATAAGCCCGGCATCTGCTCATCCAAAAAAACTATATCAAAGTCAAAAGGCTGAGATTTGATGATCTCTATAGCTTCGACCCCGTTATTGGTGGTTATTACATTGTAACCTTTGTCTTTTAAGAACATGATATGAGGCTTAAGCAGATCAATCTCATCATCGGCCCAAAGAATTGAAATATTTTCCATAGAAGTGTATTAAATGTTATGATATCCTAAAGTTGTACATTTGTTGTAAATAAGCATAGTAGTCTTCATATAAAGGTTAAATGAGACGTTTTATTATGCTCTTCCTTCAGAATAAACATTTTTTAACACAAAGATAGCTTTCGTGAGCCAAAATTATCCAAATCACAGAAAAATAGTAAACGACCCGGTTTATGGTTTTGTAACCATTCCAAGCGATTTCCTGTTTTCACTTATTGAACACCCGTTCTTTCAGCGACTTAGACGAATCAGGCAGTTGGGTTTAACTTCTTTCGTTTATCCGGGTGCATTGCACACACGATTCCATCATGCCCTGGGTGCCATGCATCTTACCATGGAAGCAATAGAAACTTTACGCAATAAAGGCTCTGACATCAGCGATGAAGAGGCTGAGGCTACCCTGGCTGCCATTCTTCTTCATGATATTGGTCACGGGCCTTTCTCCCACTCCTTAGAACATAGTATTGTTACTAAGACTTCGCATGAAGATATTTCCTCTCTCATCATGGAGAGAATGAACAGTGACTTCAATGGGAAGCTAAGCCTTGCTATTGAAATATTTTGCGGCAGGTACTATAAAAAATTCCTTCATCAACTGATATCAAGTCAACTCGACATGGACCGCTTAGATTACCTGAAAAGAGACAGCTTTTATACAGGTGTGTCAGAGGGTGTGATCAGCACTGACCGGCTCATTAAAATGCTTGTCGTTCATAACGATGAGCTGATGGTCGAGGCAAAGGGCATTTATTCTGTAGAAAAGTTTATTGTTGCCCGCCGACTGATGTACTGGCAGGTTTATTATCATAAAACTGTTGTATCTGCTGAAAACTTGCTTATTAATTTATTACGAAGGGCAAAGTATCTTGTTGTTGAAGGAGAAAACTTGTTTGCATCTCCCCCGCTTAATCTTTTCCTGAAGAACAACTTTTCAAAAGATGATTTTATTCGTGACCCTGCCCTACTCGACCAATTTGCACTTTTGGATGATTATGATGTTTTCGGAAGTGTTAAAGTTTGGGCTATGCACCACGATAAAGTACTCGCTTTTCTTTCCCGGGGGCTCGTTGACAGGCATTTGTTTAGAACTGAATTAACCAATGATCCTGTCAGTGAGAGCGATTTACAAGATTTGAAGAATAAAATCATTGAAGTGTTCGGGTTAAATACTTCAGCAGAAGCAGATTATCTCTTCAGTCATGGTATAATCACCAACAACGCTTACATACCCGAGTCAGACAGGATTAACATCCTCGCAAAAGATGGCTCTGTTACTGACATTTCCGATTCTTCTGATCAGCTAAATGTATCTATGCTTACAAAGGCAGTGAGCAAGTATGTGTTGAGTTACCCAAAGAAAATAGTACGTCCATTTAAGACCTCCAATCAGATTATTTAATTGCGTAAATTGCAGCGTTTTTAATAAGCTAATCTTTACATGAAGTTTACGGCACAACAAATAGCCTCCATGATAAGTGGCCAGGTTGAAGGAAATCCTGTGGTTGAAGTAAATAAGCTTTCAAAAATCGAGCAGGGCCAGCCTGGTTCCATTTCTTTCCTAGGTAATCCAAAGTATACCCATTATATTTATGAAACTGCAGCTTCTATAGTAATTGTTAGTAAGGATTTTATTCCTGAACAGCCATTGTCAACCACTTTGATAAGGGTCGATAATCCCTATGAAGCTTTTGCAAAAATGCTTGCTGCTTACAACCAACTTATCCAGGATAAAAAAGGCATTTCGCCCCACGCATCTATTCACCCATCGGCAACTTTAGGAAGTGATTGTTATGTTGGAGAGTTTACCAGCATCGGAGAAAATGTTATGCTTGGTAATAATGTAAAGATCTATCCTGGTTGTGTAATCGGTGATAATGTAAGTATAGGTAATAACACAATTTTATTTGCTGGAGTAAAAGTTTACATTGGATGCTCCATTGGAAGTGATTGCACCCTGCATGCAGGCGTAGTGCTAGGATCCGATGGGTTCGGCTTTTTCCCGGAATCTGATAATCAGTATAAGAAAGTGGCACAAATTGGCAATGTGGTAATTGAAGACCATGTTGAGATAGGTGCAAATACCACTATCGACAGAGCTACCCTTGGTTCAACAGTGATTAAGAGAGGTGTTAAACTCGACAATCTCATCCAGATAGCTCATAATGTTGAGATTGGAGAAAATACTGTAATTGCTGCCCAAACAGGAATTGCAGGTTCAACAAAAATAGGCATGAACTGCATGATAGGAGGACAGGTAGGTATTACTGGACACCTCATAATTGGAAATGATGTTAAAATTGCAGCCCAATCAGGCATCTCAACTAATATACCTGATGGTGTAACATTGATGGGTAGTCCTGCATTTGATATTTCAGTGTACAGGAAATCATATGTACACTTCAGAAATCTTAATAAGCTAGCCGACAGGATAAGTAATATTGAAAAAGAGCTAAAAGCTAAGCAATAATGCAACCATTCACAGCATTCTTCATCTGTTAAGGTAATGCCAACGGGTGAAGCAGTGGAATGATAGGCTTTTAGGCTACTGATTAAAAATTATACTAATTTTGCCGACCATATGTCAGTAAAACAAAAGACACTTAAAGAAGCCGTCACGATATCAGGTGCCGGCCTGCACACCGGTCAGGAAGTAATCATTACCCTTAACCCGGCCCCTGAGAACCATGGATTTAAATTCAGAAGAGTTGACCTGCCAGAACAGCCTGTAATAGAGGCTGATGCTGATCTGGTGGTTGATACTTCCAGAGGCACCAGCATTGAAATAAACGGAGCCAGAGTAAGCACTATTGAGCACGTTCTGGCTGCACTCACCGGAATGGATCTTGATAATATCATGATTGACCTCAATTGTTCTGAAACTCCAATCCTCGATGGTAGTTCCAGGTACTATATTGAAGCTATTGAAAAAGCTGGAATAATAGAGCAGGACGCAGAACGTGAGTATTTCGTAGTTGAAGAAACTATAAGGTATTACGATCCTAAAAAAGATGCAGAATTAATACTTATACCTGATGACACCTATAAACTATCTGTAATGATAGATTACGAGACTAAGGTATTAGGAACACAGAATGCACATTTGAATGATCTTTCACTTTTTGGTAAGGAGATTGGTAATTGCCGGACTTTCGTTTTTCTGCATGAACTTGAATTCCTCATCCAGAACAACCTAATCAAAGGTGGCGACCTGAGTAATGCTATCGTCTTCGTTAACAGACTTATTAGTCAGGAAGAACTCGACAGGTTAGCTAAGTTCTTTAATAAACCGCATGTCGAAGTGCTTCAAGAAGGGATAATTAACAACCTTGAACTACATTTCAGCAACGAGCCTGCACGCCATAAACTCCTGGATGTTATTGGTGATTTGTCACTCGCCGGCATGCGTATAAAGGGACATGTATTTGCTAATAAACCAGGACATAGCACCAATACTCATTTTGCTAAACTGATCAAGCAGAAAATAGCTGCTAAAAAATCTGCTCCGCCTAAAGTTGACCCGAATAAAGCTCCGCTATACGACATCAATGATATTAAGCGCTTGCTTCCCCACAGGCCTCCATTTTTATTGGTTGATAAAATATTGACAATGAATGAGCAGGCTGTTGTAGGGCTTAAGAATGTTACAATGAATGAAGGATTCTTCATCGGGCATTTCCCTGATGAACCTGTAATGCCAGGAGTCCTAATACTGGAAGCAATGGCTCAAACAGGTGGAATTCTGGTTCTAAGTTCAGTACCTGATCCGGAAAACTACATTACTTATTTCTTGAAAATCGATAATGTTAAATTCCGGCAGAAAGTAGTTCCCGGAGATACCCTGGTTTTTAAGCTTGAACTAATTACACCCGTTCGCCGTGGAATTTGCCATATGCGGGGAACTGCTTATGTTGGTAATAAGATTACCACTGAAGCAGAATTGATGGCACAAATAGTAAAGAAACAAAGTTAAGTTATGAATCAACCTCTGGCATACGTCCACCCCCAGGCAAAAATTGCAAAGAACACCGTTATTGAGCCATTTGTCAATATAGAAAAGAATGTTGAAATTGGTGAAGGCACATGGATTGGATCTAATGTTACAATCATGGAAGGTGCCCGTATAGGTAAAAACTGTAAAATTTTCCCAGGTGCAGTAATAGCAGCCATCCCTCAGGATCTTAAATTCAATAATGAAGAAACTATCGTAAAGATAGGTGACAATACTGTTATAAGGGAATTCGTGACCATCAACCGTGGCACTAAAGCAAGTTACGAAACTGTTGTAGGTAACAACTGCCTGCTCATGGCTTATGTGCACGTTGCTCATGATTGCGTTATAGGTAATAATGTTATCCTGGCTAATGGTGCCACCCTGGCAGGTCATATTACTGTTGATGACTGGGCAATTATCGGTGGTCTTTCTGCTGTTCACCAGTTCTGTAATATTGGTTCACATGTTATGATTTCCGGTGGTTCACTTGTCCGTAAAGATGTTCCCCCATTTACAAAAGCGGCACGCGAACCGCTTTCGTATGTTGGCGTTAACTCAATTGGTCTACGCAGAAGGGGCTTTTCATCTGACAAGATTAATGAGATACAAGATATTTACAGATATATTTATCTTAAAGGAAACAACGTATCTCAGGCCCTTGAGTATATTGAAGCCAATCTCCCTGCAACATCAGAAAGAGATGAAATAATTACCTTCATCTCCAAGTCCAGCAGGGGTATTATGAAAGGATATTCCAAACAAATATAAGATGGCAGTCATGTTCAGAGGCCATCAATAAAGTGTTGATGGCCTCTGGGCTTTGAAAAGTCCCCCATGGTAAAAATAATTCTTGAAGAAGTAGGTAAGCAATACAATTCTGACTGGATCTTTGCCGGTATATCAGTAGAGATTTCACATGATAAGCCAACAGTAATCCTCGGATCAAACGGATCAGGTAAATCAACACTTCTTCAGGTTATTCTCTCTTCAACTATTCCTACTATTGGTAAAATAAAATATTTAAAGAATGGTATTGAAGTTCCTGCCGAGAACGCTTTCAGACTTATGTCAGTAAGTGCCCCTTACATTGAACTGATTGAAGAGTTTACACTCGAAGAAATGGTAAACTTCCACCGTCGACTTAAACCACTCGTTAATAATTATAGTGCCCATGAGGTAACAGCTATTTGTAAATTAGAAAAAAGCAGGCATAAGTTAATCCGGAACTTCTCTTCAGGAATGAAGCAGCGGGTTAAACTTGCGCTGGCAATTTTAAGTCAATCTCCTGTACTTTTACTTGATGAGCCATCATCAAACCTTGATCAGGCAGGAATTGAATGGTACAATGAATTAATTTCAAAGTATATTAAGGACAGAACTGTAATTGTTAGTTCAAATTCAATAGAACTTGAATTCGGTTTCTGCACTCAGAGCATAAACCTGGAGGATTTCAAAAACACACCTTTAACTGATCCCTCACTGCTATTATTCTGATTTTCATTATTTAGGACTGTTGATTCCCAGATGTTGCTCATGTAACTTATTTTGTTAATTTTGCCCGGCAAAAAACAAGACATTTATATGGCAACAACCGCTGATTTCAGAAACGGTCTATGTATAGAATTTAATGGCGATCTTTATTCTGTAGTAGAATTCCAGCATGTTAAACCTGGCAAAGGTGCAGCATTTGTAAGAACAAAGTTAAGAAACCTCAAAACCGGAAGGGTTATTCCAAATACCTTCACTGCAGGCGTTAAAATTGATGTTGCACGTGTTGAACGACGCCCTTATCAGTACTTGTACAAAGATGATAACGGATACAATTTCATGCACAGTGAAACCTATGAGCAGATTTCTATTGATGAAAATATCATCAATGCCCCTCAGTTCTTAAAAGAAGGTCAAGGAGTTGAAATTATTGTACATGCTGAAACTGAGACTCCCCTAACCTGTGAACTTCCTCCTTTTGTTGAACTAACGATTACTTATACTGAACCCGGCCTCAGGGGTGACACTGCTACAAATGCAGCTAAACAGGCAACAGTTGATACCGGAGCAATCGTAAATGTACCTTTATTTATTAATGAAGGTGAACGTATCAGAGTTGATACACGCACTGGTGATTATTACGAAAGAGTTAAATCTTAATACAACAATCTAATAAAACCGGGTGATTACCCGGTTTTTTAATCTTTATTATATGGACCTGCAACCAGCTGTCAGCCTGAAAACCATTACTGAACTAACCGGTGCTACTTCATCTTCTGATTTGAACCTTCAGATTACAGGCCTTAATGAAATACATATGGTCAGAAGCGGTGACTTAACGTTCGTTGACCATCCAAAGTATTACTCTAAAGCCATTAATTCAAAGGCGACATTTATACTCATCAACAAACTTGTCGAATGCCCCGACGGTAAAGTGCTTATTTTGCACAATGACCCCTTTGCTGCATATGTTTCACTGGTAAAAAAGTTCCGGCCCTTTACTCCTTCAGAAAAAAGCATATCCGGTAGCGCCCTCATAGGTGAGGGAACTATCATCCAGCCAAACGTGTTTATCGGCAATAATGTTACTATAGGGCGTAATTGTATCATCCATCCCAACGTAACCATTTATGACCATACAGTAATCGGTGATAATGTAATCATCCATTCTGGAAGTGTTATTGGTGCTGATGCATACTATTTCCAAAGGAAACCTGAAGGTTACAGGAAATTTGAATCTTGTGGCAAGGTTGTCATCAGTGATAATGTTGAAATCGGCGCCCTTTGTTCTATTGATAAAGGAGTTTCAGGTGATACGTTTATAGGATTTGGCACTAAGTTCGATAACCATGTACAGGTAGGACACGACACATATATTGGTGCTAATTGCCTTATTGGTGCTCATTGTGCCATTGCAGGTGTTACCCGTATTGAGGATGATGTTATATTATGGGGACGGGTAGTTGTTAATAAAGACCTTGTAATCGGAAAAGGTGCCATTATTTTGGCTACATCGGGTGTTGATAAAAGTATTGAAGGAGGAAAGACATATTTTGGTGTACCCGTTGAAGAAGCACGTAAAAAGTGGCGTGAACTTGCCGCACTGAGAATGTTGCCATCTATTCTAGACAAACTCTGGAAGATACTTCCTAAATAAAAAGCATTGAAAGCATTACTAAAAAGGCTGCCACTACTATGGCGGCCTTTTCTAGTTTAACCTGGAATCATCAAAAGATTCTTCTTCAGTACTGATAATTGTGTTATTCTTATGATACAGATCCATGGCTACTATCATGGCATAAAAGCCCCAGAATGGGATTGACGCCTTATCAGTATCGAGAAAATTATTTAACAAGCCATGCACAAAGTATGTGACTAAAGATAGCACAGCTACAAGGCTGAATAACTTAATCTCCTTATTTTTTGCCTGGCGGTAAACTCTAATGCCCGTATAAAGAATTGTTATCATCAGGGCAAGCACTATAAAGAATCCAGGCAATCCTTGTTCTGATAACGGTCCTATGTATTCACTATGGGCATTGCCTAAGTCACCGGCATTGGTGCTGATAATTGTCCTTTCTTGTGAACGTTGGAATGGAGCATATACAAACTGGTAGGTTCCTGGTCCCCAGCCAAACACCGGACGCTCATTGTACATCCTGAATGCCGATTGCCATCTGTTGATACGCTCAAGGTTTGAAGCATCGGAAGAAATGTTATAAATCGACTGTATATGTTCAACAAAATTTTCTGATGAATCCTGCTTATTTTTCTCCAATACATGTAGTATTTCATTCTGGAAGGAATAGAATGAGGAGATCATTATAATTCCGGCAGCAAGTATCCACCGTAATTTGATTTTGTAAACAATTAACAACGATACGATCAATATGGCTGCGACACTTACCCAGGCAGCACGGCTGTATGAGAGATAGAGTGCTGTTAACAGGATTAATGAAAACATACCGGCATAAAGCCTGTATGTTCGTGACCGGGCTGTATTAAAGGCATATCCTACAAATACAGGGATAAAGAAAGCAAGTATACCTCCATAAGCAGTATGGTCATTATAAAATGGCTTCATAACCCAATGTCCCTGCTCCTCAGCAAACCCGTATTTTGTGTGATGTATCGTGGTATATATTATAACGATTACCAGTGCTGATACATATAGCCAGTTAAACCGGGTAATATTTTTTACATTTTTAAATAATGCGACACCCAAAAAGTAAAAAGGCACGATAAACCATAGCCTGGCAAGGAAAAATTTAAACGAAACAAGTGGCAGCTCGCTGGTGATACTTGTCACAAAAATCCATATTAAACTTATATACACCATCCAGGATACAGGATGATTAAGGATTTTTCTGTCAAAATTCCCATTGAATATTGTTTTAAGGAAAAATAACAACATTATACCTACCAGCAAAGGCTCTGTTGGAACTGATATCCCCACTCCCATCTCCTGGTCGGCAACATTGATTGCCAATGGAGTTAAAAAGACAATAAAAAGCAATAATTTATCAAGCCAAAAGATATACATCAGGGCAATGATAATAACCACAGGGATAACAATACCCCAGTAGTACTCCTTAATGATAAGGAGAGAATTCAGCAGTATGAATAAACCGCTGAGCAGATAGAACCACTTGACTTTTGTTTGTGTCAATGCAGATAAATTCTAAGTTTCTATTGAACTGCCGTAAGATCAGCTACTGCCTTATTGATCTTCCTGTTTTCCCTGATAGAGATAATAACAACAGAGAAAAACAATGATGCAACAACAGAGTAAACCACTATTAACCAGCGAACAGGATAAGCTTTCTTATCAGCAATCGTTGGACTGGTAATGATATTAAGGAAAGTAAATTTCTTCTCTGCATCGTAAACAGCCTGATCATATTTTAATTCAAATTCAGCATATATACGCATGATATCGTTGCGCCTCTGAGTTAATACAGCTAACTGGCCAGCTTTTTCTTCAAAGTTGGACTTCATCAACGATACATCCTGTGAAGGGCGGTTGCCTGAAGATCCGTCGTAGGTTTTAAGAAATCCCCTGGTAATTTCACGTGCCTGGCTTTCATAGTCAAAAAGGCCGTAATCTTTTCTGAGTTCAGCAAGTGCAGTCTCAATGCTATCAAGTTCAGCTTTCTTTTCCTGAAGTGTCCAGTTAAGACTCTTAACTACTTCAAGATATTTCTCGCGGTGAATTACCCTTATTTTTTTATTACAGAACTCAATAATTGAATTAACCATTGCATAGGCAATCTTCGGATCTTTGTCAGTAACCTCAATTTCTATTGATTCCCATTGGGTCTTATTGATTTTCACATTCTCATTATACAAATACATCATGGTTGAATAATAGTATTTGTAACTGGTATCAATTTCGTAATGCCTGCTTAAATCAAACTTATTGATAATACTGTCCTTAATATCCTTTGATTGTAACCACTGAAGCATCTGCTCTGATTCACTTTCATCTGAGTAGGGGGCAATATTGGAAGGATAAACCAATGCATACGACTTAAACTTAGGTGTGATTACAAATGGTGATGAAATAATAACACCCAGTAAAGCTGCCACCAGGGCAATAATCAGCAAATGCCATTTCCATTTAAGGAATATTTTCATAAGGCTCAGGTTATTGAAGTAATTTTCCATATCAGGCTTTACTTTTTTTTCAATCAGTTAAAATATCTTGCTTACTAAATGACAGGCGGTTTTTCTTTAACATTCCCTTTGCTGCTAACTTATCCAAAGTAATAATTACAAGGACTGAGATCAGTAAGGTTGATACTACAGATACAAGCACAATTACCCATCTGATTGGGTATGATTTTTTTTCAGCTTTATAGGCCGATTCAACTACGAATTTCTGGGGTAGGTTTTCAGTAGCATCAACCTTTGCTTCTTCATATCTTGCTTTCAGGTAGCTAAGTTGCTTTTTCTCATGCTCAAGTTGATCTCTTATTGAAACATAAGCTCCACCATATTTGGCAAGAACATCAAGTTTTTCATTCAGGGCTGATATACCTCGTTGATTCCCTTTTGCTATTTCAATTGCCAACTGCTGATTCATCATTTCCGACTGTGTTTCATAATCGAAAACCCCAAATGCCCGAATTTTTTTTAATGAATCTTCCATCTGAGCAATTTCATGCTGCAGATTCATATACTCTTTTTCAACAATCTTAAAGCCTCGCATTGCACGCTCCTTTTGCATTGCATTTTTCGTAGAGTCGAGCAAATCAGAAATTGAATTTGCAATGTCAGCAGCAGTCTGCGGATCTTTATCTAGTACAGATATTTTTACTGCCATATATTCAGTCCGCCTGAAGGTAATATTGCTCTCGTATTGCTTGTATAGGTATGTGTGCTTAAATTTTGAATCAGGGTTTATTCCATAATGCTCCATCAGGTTAAATTTCTTCACTATCTTTTCCCTGATCACGCCAGAATTAAGAATCTGGAGCATTTGTTCAGTCTGCTCATCTTCACCAAATTCAAGAATGTCAGACTTTGCTGACGGCTGATCAGTCAGGAGCGCTTTTGAAACAGAATTACTCGAAACAGGAAAAAGAATTACAGATGATTTGTACAAAGGAGTAATAAAAAGAGGCGAAGAAAACAGAATTGACAGAGCAGTGGCCACTGCAGCTATAATAATCAGATGCTTACGCCAGGAATAAAGAAATACTCCAAAACTGGTTGAGTCAAAATCCTTCATACCCCGTAGATTATTTTCCGACATGATAGTATTCAATGTGGTTTTATAAAAGCGGTCAAAGATAGAAAAATTTAATTAACACTGCTACTAATGACCCTTTTTAACGCAATAGAAAGCAATTAATTATACGCTGACTGATCTCTCTTTCAGTATTTTAATAAAATAGCCAACGTTTAACAGCCTGAGAATGGCAGCCAAAGCTAATGAACTGATTATCATAATGGTTAAGTTAATCAACCAGTTACCCGACATGAATTGTGAAAAATAACCTGAAGTGAAAACACCTATTGTAAACAGGCAGAGTTGTATAAGGTACCTTAATCTTAAACTAAACTTGAAATATATGAAGCATAAAACTACCTGGGAGATGGCCATAATAGACTGGGTTGTAAGACTTGCCCAGCCTGATCCAAGTGCACCTAAATGCGGTATTAGCACAAGATTAAGTGTAAGATTCATCAACATGCCTATCAATGCCAGATAATTAAGTTGTTTTAAACTACCATTTGCAGTAAGCAGGGTACCAAAAACATAACTTGTTGATATAGCAATAAAACAACCCATCAACACAGGGAATAACTTTGCAGATTCTGACAGGTAATGATCGTAGAGAAGACTGATTATCTCACTGTTGAACGTATATGCAGCTGCTGTAGTGGTTACCGAGAGCACAAATAACAATGAGAAAGATAGTCGCACAAGGTTTACAACACTGTGTTTTGTTTTTAACAACCTCGCAAAAAGAGGAAGCAGCAGCATAGAGAAGAGGAATGCAATATTATTAGCAGCATCAAGTAACCGGTATGAATGTGCATAAATACCTGATTGTATCTTCCCCTCAGAGCCCTCAATTAAGCGCACAAGCATAACCGTGTCAAACTTGTTATAAAAGGTCATCAGCATGACTAGAATAGCATATGGCAGACTCTGTTTAAGCAGTACCAGGAAAAATGGGTAATTCCAGTTAAGCCGTTTAAATTTTGCCTTCCTGATAACGATTACGAAAGCAATAGCGAAAGTGATGATGTAGGCAACTGTCTGAGCATACACAAACCATTCAATCCTGAACGGCGTATTTGTAATGCCTCCCCACAATAAAACACTGCATATAACTATCATTACGATCCTGTCGAGTACTGATAGTATGCTGTCTGTTTTGAACAAGAGCAATGCTGAAACATTCGATCGCAGATATAGTATAAAAGAAATAAGGAACTGGTTTATTCCAAGGAAAAGCAGCATATACAACTCCTTGCCTTTATATCCCCATAATACTGCAACCAGGAAAGTAATAACGAAATATAACATCCCCAGTAAAATTTTCAATATCAGGATACTGGATAAATGCTTGTTTAGAAGTTGATTATTCTGAGCAATATTCCTGTTATTGAAATTGGTTATACCAAAGTCAAAGAGTATGTTGAAAAGAAAAGAGAAATTAAACAGGTTGAAATAAAAACCATAATCTTCTGCACCAACCGTATTTTGAACATTCAGGTCGATTCCAAAAATCCATACTGGTTTGATAATCAGGTTAAGCAGCAACAAAAAACCTAAATTGGCAAGAAATTTACGTTGCATGAAATCTTTTATTAGCTGCTTACAATATGAAAATGATGAGAAGAGAAGTCCTCAATTCTCCTTTACCTTTAAAGTTTAAATGCTAACTTTGCGCAAAAATAGGATTATTAGAGAAATTTTTCCTAATTTATTAACACAAACCAAAACACTAAAATTGTCGGGATTGCGAATAGCAGTAAATACAAGATTATTATTGAAGGACAGGCTGGAAGGTATTGGCTGGTTTACTTATGAAAACTTAAAACGCATCACCACCTCTCATCCTGATGATCACTTTTACTTTTTGTTTGACCGTCCTTTCAGTGAAGAATTTATTTTCGCCGATAATATTACTCCTATCATCTTGTCTCCCCAGGCAAGGCATCCAATGCTCTACTACATTTGGTTCCAGTTTTCTGTTAAAAAGCTATTAGGTGATCTAAAACCCGATCTCTTTATTTCACCCGACGGGTATATGCCACTAGACCTCAAATGTAAGTCGCTGATAGTTTTCCATGACCTGAATTTTGAGCACTATCCAAAGGATGTTCCTCTTTTTGAAAGATTGTACTACAGAACGTTCTTTCCGAAGTTTGCGAAACAAGCAAACTGCATTGTTACCGTCTCGCAATTTTCAAAGGACGATATTGCAAGTATATACGATGTTCCTCATGAAAGAATAGATGTTGTTTATAATGGGGCAAATGAGAAATATGCTCCTATGAGTATTGAGCAACAGAACATTGTAAGGGGGAAAATAACCGATGGTACACCATATTTTTATTTTATTGGCTCACTACACCCTAGAAAAAATCTGCCAAATCTTTTCAGGGCATTTGATATTTTTAGAAAGTCATCTGCCACTAAAGTGAACCTGGTTATTACAGGCGCACGGAAGTGGTGGACTAAGGACATTGAATCAGTATATAATACCATGTCATTTAAGGATGATGTAATCTTCACAGGCAGGTTACCTGTTGAAAAGGTCAGAGATCTTATGGCATCAGCTATAGCCCTTACTTATGTGTCATACTTTGAGGGTTTCGGTATTCCAATTGCCGAAGCCTTTAAATGCGGTACTCCGGTTATTACAGCTAATGTAACATCAATGCCTGAAATAGCCGGTGACGCAGCCATTACAGTCGATCCGTTCGATCATTTTGCTATTGCCGAGGCCATGAAGTTAATTGCTGAAAATCCTGATGTACGCCAGAATCTTAAGGATAAAGGTTTGCAACGTTCAGAGCTCTATACCTGGGACAAATCAGCTGAAAATCTTTGGAAGTCAATCGAGAGGGTAACTCAGGAGTAGTAAGTTAAAGAATATTTACTTCAGGTTCTAGAAGTATATCATATTTAGTTCTCACTGACTGAATAATCTTATCTGCAAGATTCTTTATTTCAGAACCTTTTGCATTGCCGTAATTGACCAATACAAGAGCCTGGGCGGGATGAACACCTGCATCTCCTTCCCTGAATCCTTTCCAACCGCATGATTCAATCAACCAGCCTGCTGCAAGTTTATAACCATCTTCAGTAACGAAATAGCGAATATCTGGATGCCGGTCAATCAGAACATGGAATTGTTTAGCAGAAATCACTGGGTTCTTAAAAAAACTACCTGCATTACCGGTTACTGCAGGATCAGGTAGTTTGCTTTTCCGTATGTTAATAACCGCCTTACTCACTGATTCAATACTTAAAGGCAGGCCGAGCCTTTTAATCTCTTCTTCAATAGCCCCGTATGAAGTATTAAGTATTGGCTTCTTCCTGAGTTTAAAAATTACCGAAAGTATGAGATATAAGCCCTTATAGACTCCCTTAAAAACACTATATCGATAATCGAACTGACATTCATTTCGATAAAACTCCCTGAACTCCCCTGTCTTTATGGAGACAGCTTCAAGCATATAAAATACATCCTTTAGTTCAACTCCGTAAGCTCCTATATTTTGTATCGGACTACTGCCAACAGTGCCGGGAATAAGGCTAAGGTTCTCCAGTCCACCGAATCCCTGTCTGATAGTATACTGCACAAGGTCATCCCATATTTCGCCTGCTTCTGCCTTCACATATACAAACTCATCATCTTCATCAAGAACCTCTATACCTTTGGTCTCAACTTTTATTACCAGCCCTTCCCAGTCATTTGTAAACAACAAATTACTGCCTGAGCCTGCAAAAAGAACTTTACCCGGATATGAGCAAGCATATCGAAGGATATCCGGAAGATCACTTTCTGAACGAAATCTTATAAAATGCCTGGCTTTTGCCTCAATGTTGAATGTATTATACGGCCTGAAATCTATATCTGTTTCAACACTGAGCTGCACTTTCTTTTCCATACCGCAAAAATAGTACTTTTGCAGGATACATCTAATTCAAAAAGGAGTTGAAAAAGGTCATAGTTTCTGTTACAAATGATCTGAGTACTGACCAGAGGGTTGACAAAGTATGCACTACCCTCACTACTATAGGATTCGATGTAAAGCTGATCGGAAGGAAACTTCCTGATAGCCTCCCATTGTCAAGGCCTTATATGACACACCGAATGAAACTCTTTTTCAGGAAAGGTCCTTTCTTTTACGCAGAATACAACATAAGGCTGTTCCTGTATCTGCTGTTTTCAAAGAGCGAACTGCTGGTGTCGAACGATTTAGATACACTACCGGCCAATTATCTGGTTCATAAATTAAAGAGGATTCCTCTGGTATATGACAGCCATGAGTATTACACTGAAACTCCTGAACTAGTGAACCGGCCGCTGGTGAAGAATATCTGGGAGAAGATCGAAGGCTGCATTTTCCCCAAATTAACTGATATAATAACTGTTAATGAGTCAATAGCCGGTATGTATGAGGCTAAATACAGTAAACAGCTCTTTGTTGTCAGAAACATTCCAGTCAGAAGAAACGAGTTAAACCAATATTCACGTAAAGAACTCGGACTGGATCCTGAAAAGCATCTTATCATTTTACAAGGTGCCGGAATAAACATCCAGAGAGGGGCTGAAGAGGCAATTGCAGCCATGAAGTATGTTGCGGACTCAGTTCTGCTGATTGTGGGTGGCGGAGATGTGATTGACCATCTTAAAAAGCAGGTTATAGAGGAAGAACTTACTGACAGGGTGATGTTCATGCCAAAAATGCCATATTCCGAACTTATGAAATATACAGCTGCGGCCGAGATCGGACTTACTCTTGATAAGGATACAAATATTAACTACAGGTACAGTTTGCCTAATAAACTGTTTGATTATATCCATGCAGGTACACCGGTACTTGCATCTCCCCTTCCTGAAATAAAGAAGATAGTTGAAGAATACAATATTGGTTTACTTACAGAAAACCATAACCCGGAACATATCGCCGATCGGATAAACTTTATGATCAGTAATGACTATAAATCATTGCTAAGAAAGAATCTTGAAAAAGCAGCGTCAGAACTTAACTGGCAAAACGAAGAAAAACAGCTTAAACTTGTATACTCTAAATATGCAGGATAGACATTTACATATAGTATCATTTGATGTTCCTTTTCCTCCAAATTATGGTGGTGTCATCGATGTATTCTATAAAATACGGGAACTACATAAACTTGGTATAAAACTACACCTTCATATCATTGAATATCCTGGGAGAAACAGGGCACCTGAACTGGAAAGTTTTTGCGAATCAGTGATATACTACTCTCGCATGACCGGCATGAAATCAGCGTTCAGTTGGAGGCCTTACATTGTTCAAAGCCGCCGCTCTCCTGAAATGATTCAAAACCTACTGAAAGATGATTACCCTATTCTGTTCGAAGGCCTTCACTCCTGTTCATGGATTGATGACCCAAGATTAAAGGGGAGATTGCTGATTTACAGGGAAAGCAATATTGAGCACCAGTATTATTATAACCTGTTTAAAGCAGAAAGACACTGGGGAAAGAAGGCTTACTTTTTCATGGAAAGTGTCAAACTTCTCGCCTTCCAGCGAAAACTGAAACATGCTGATATCATGTTGGTAGTTTCAATGGGTGACAGGGATTACCTTCAAAATGCCTTCCCGGATAAGGAAGTTCATTTTTTACCAAGTTTCCATGCCAACAGCACTGTTGGTTCATCAGAAGGGAAAGGAGAATATTTTCTATATCATGGTAATATTGAGGTTCCGGAAAATGAAATTGCTGCTATCTTTTTAATCAGAAAAGTATTCGGAGGTACCAACCATAGATTGATAATTGCCGGGATGAATCCTCCTGAAAGTGTTTATAATACTGCTAAAAGTTATAAGAACATTGAGATTATACCCAACCCGGCGGAAGAGCTGATGTTTGATCTGATCCATAATGCTCATGCTAATATTCTTGTAACTTTCCAGGCATCAGGCCTGAAGCTTAAGTTGCTTAATACACTTTACAACGGCAGGTTCTGCATTGTAAATCCTGCAATGCTTAATGGTACTGACCTTAATGAACTGTGTTTAATTGGGAAATCAGCTGACGACCTTAAAAAGATTATCAATGACGTTAAGGATAAGGAATTTACTCCACAACTTATTAAAAAAAGAGAAGAGTTACTTCAAAAGAACTTCTCAAACCTGGTCAATGCTGACCGAGTGATCAACATTATCTTCAACAGGTAACACCTTTCCATTCTCGCATTTAAGTGTTCTGGAGGGGAATTTTTCCATCAGGGCATAATTATGAGTAGCCATTAGCACTGCCCTGCCTGAGTTGCTGATGTCCATGAGCAACGACATTATTCCAGCTGATGTTTCAGGATCAAGGTTTCCGGTTGGCTCATCAGCAAGTATTAACTCAGGGTCATTAATCAGGGCCCTGGCGATTGATACCCTTTGCTGTTCTCCGCCCGATAGCTGATAAGGCATCTTAAATCCTTTAGTCTTAAGACCTACTTTGTCAAGCACATCTTCAATCCTGTCATTCATCTCAACCTTATTTTTCCAGCCTGTAGCCTTCATAACAAAGAGGAGGTTCTCATTAACACTCCTGTCGGCCAGCAGTTGAAAATCCTGGAACACTATCCCCATTTTACGTCTGAGGTAAGGTATTTCCCTTCTTTTTAATTTGCCTAAGTCATAACCTGCCACATTTGCTTCGCCATCCTGAACAGGCAGTTCAGCATAAAGGGTTTTTAAGAGGCTACTTTTACCCGTTCCGGTTTTACCTATAAGATATACGAACTCTCCTTTACCAATCTTAATACTGACATCGGAAAGCACAAGGATATTTCTTTGGAAAACACTCAGGTTCTTAAGATCTATAATAGTTTCAGGAAGCATACCAAAAAGTTATTTGCCTCCAAAGATAATACATCTGATTGTGGATTAAGGACTAATACCGGTAAAAATTATCATTTCCAATACCCAGGTCAAATCTTCCTTCAAATATATACTTTGGTTCATTTTCGATGAGTCCTTTTACATCAAAAACACCTGAAGCTATTATTTCAACAAGTTCTTCATCCACGTACAATTGCTGTATCCTTTTGAAAGTAAGCTCACCGCTAATAACCTGAACCTTTTTTTCTGCAGATGACTCATTAATATAAACTTCTACATTTTCATTAGTCAGGTTAATCGTACTGTCATTGAATATTGAAAAGTCGGTATATGACTCTGGAGAAAAACCCATGAGTTTGAAGGTTAAACTTATATCACTATCAGAACACGCCCCCTGGTCACCCTGAAGTCTTATCGATGTATTTCCCTCCGTTACTATTACTTTTACAGGAACAACATAGTCATTAGAAACAAAAATGCACCTGTCGATATAGGCTCCGAAAGTGTTATACCCCCATTCGGAATATGCAGGCAAACCGTTATTTTCAGGATCAGGTATATAAACTGATTTACTTAGTTCGTTATCCTTTTTGCAGGAAATTAGCATTATCGTCAATGATAAAATAAGGAACAACCTGGTTGATAGAATTTTCATTTGATCAGCTTATTAAAAGGATATTGAACATTGATTTGAAAACCTGCTCCGGCATATGATTTTACAAGAGCATTATCGGAAGGAATGAGATTGACATGAGGAGCAACAAGTTCCATGCTTACTGAGATATTATCATCGTACCCATACTTAAAACCACCGGCCCCATATAGGGCAAGGCTTATTGTGTTTGGATCAGCAATCTGGTCTGAAACTGTGCTTTCATATCCCTTCATATCAGGATTCCTGAAATCTATTTTACTGCGGTTGGCCAGTAATAAATTGAATTCAGCACCCATCTTTAAATACAACCTCAATTTTACCGGAACCGATATGAAATACTTCAATTCAACAGGCAACCCCAGGTAATGGGAATTCTGGTAAATGTTTTCGATTTTGAGGTACTCCGTCTTTTCCTCATCTTCACTGTATTTCCAGTAAAAATAACCTGTGCTGTTATAATGCAAGCTGTTGTCGCTTATTACATCACTGTTTCTCGAGTATCTTAATCCCGTTGCAATAGCCCAATGAGCATTCTCTCCAAAGATACTTTCTCCTTTTAGTCCGAAGAATATTCTGTCAGATGCACTGATAATACTTGATGAATAATACCCCATCGGATAAGAGACATACCCTCGGATATGATCATTGTTGTTGAGTTCATTCATACTCGATATAAATCCTGCTTCAGCTCCAAAGAGCAGAATCTTTGACTCCTGAGAAGTAGAAATTAAAGCTTCAAGGAGAAGGAATGTAAGAGTAATTAGTCTTGTCATAAAGTAATTTTCATAATAGATGCTATTATGATGCAAAAGTTGCATTAAAATTTTTATTGGCCTATGGTTTTAAAATCTTTGATTACTATCTTTGCCATTATGCGCCTGAAACCAATTATTTCATTCTTTATTATTATACTCTTAAGCATCAAAGTTACTGCTCAGGTTAATTCTCAACGTCCTGTGCTCAATGCACTTAGAATTTCAGAGGCCCCTGATATTGATGGGTCGCTTGATGACGCCGCCTGGCAGCAGGCAGATATTGCCTCAGGTTTCAGGCAAAAAGAACCTGTATATGATACGCTCACCAGCTTTAAAACAGAAGTAAAGATCGTCTACGACGATAAAGCTGTTTACATAGGGGCGGTTATGTATGATAATCATCCAGACAGTATAAAGAAGGAATTAGCTGTCAGGGACAGTGATGGTAAAAACGCTGATTACTTCTATCTTGCTTTTGATACCTGGAACAGTAAGCAGGATGCTTACATGTTTGGAGTATCAGCTTCCGGGATACAACTTGAACAAAGAGCTCTCGATGAAACCTATGATGCTGTTTGGGCTAGTGAAGTTAAGATAACTGAAATTGGATGGATAGCTGAATTCAGGATACCTTATTCTGCACTCAGATTCCCTTCAACCGAAGTTCAGGAATGGGGCCTTCAAATGGTAAGGTCTGTCAGAAGAAACCGTGAAACTGACCAGTGGTCACTTGAGCCATTGGATACCGAAAATAATACACTGAATTATTGGGGGAAACTAACAGGTCTAAAAAACATTAACCCTCCATTACGATTATCAGTTTTACCATATTTATCGGGCGGAGTGCAATATGATAGCCAGGCAGAAAATAGCAATGATGTACTTTCATACAACTACAATGGCGGAATGGACCTTAAATGGGGTTTGAATGAGAGTTTTACACTGGATATGATTCTTATGCCTGATTTCAGTCAGGTGCAATCTGATGCCATTGAGAAAAACCTCTCTCCTTTTGAAATAGTTTATGATGAAAACAGGCCATTCTTCAATGAGGGTACTGACCTGTTTCAAAAAGGTGACCTTTTTTATTCCCGCAGGATTGGCCATACGCCTATCAATTACTATAAAGCATACAATGAACTTGAGCAAGGTGAACATATGGTATCAAATCCTGTTTCATCACGCCTCATTAATGCAGTAAAACTATCAGGAAGAACATCCAAGGGTCTGGGTATCGGCGCTTTTAATGCAATAACAGGAAACACTTATGCTGTATGTGCTGATTCATCTAACAGGAAAAGAAATATTCTGACTGACCCGCTTACTAATTATAATATCCTGGTTGTTGACCAGAATTTACCAAACAATTCGTCTGTTTATCTCATAAATACGAACGTTACACGGCCCGATAACTGGCGTCAGTCAGATGTAATCGGCGGGGGCTTCAAGTTGAGTGAAAAGTCAAATACTTACCGTCTTAAATTTGATCTGAGTGTTTCAAACGTGAGTGAACCCATTGCTGAACAATCAGAAAAAACAAATCAGTCAGGCCTTTTTTATAACATAGATTTTCAAAAAACGAAGGGTAATTTCAGGTTTAGCCTCTATCAGATTTCAATGGATGAGAAGTACAATAGAAATGATCTTGGCGTAAACCGTACGAATGACTGGCTTGACAGGGGTATAACTATTGGCTACAATATTTTCAGGCCTTTTTCCATTTTCAGGAACCTGTATCAAAGTGTTAATTTCTTTAGAGAAATAAAGAAGACAACACAGGAAAATATTAACACTATAATCACATACCGATTCAATACAACTTTTACTAATTATCTGACTATATGGGGGAATGCCTCATATTCTCCTTTCGACAGGTATGATTATTGGGAATCAAGAACCAATAAATTGTGGATTAACCCCGGATACATGCAGTTCTCTTTCGGTTTTTCAAGCGACTACAGAAAAACCCTTGCATTGGATGGTAACATTGATTTCAGTAAAGACTTTGAAGAAACTGAATGGAAGTATATTGAAATAGAGCCAATAATAAGAGTGAGTGATAAATTTAAATTAGTACCAGAAGTAGAATTCCAATGGGGTACTAATGATAAAGGCTTTGTGAAATATACTGACACTGCTACCTATTTTGGCAACAGGGATATTCAGACATATACAACCGCTGTATCGGGACAGTATATGTTTAATAATAAGATAAGCCTTAGCCTTTGGCTAAGGCATTACTGGCAGCAGGGAGAGTATAAAAACTTCCTCCTCCTGACTGATGACGGCCACCTTTCAAAAGAAACAGACTATACCGGAGCGCATAACTATAACTATAATTATTTCAATGTTGACCTTGTATTTGGCTGGGAATTCTCGCCAGGCAGCCTTATTAATATAGTATGGAAGAATGCTATACAGCAGGAAGATCAATTATATAATGTGAAATATTTTGAGAACTTCAATAAGATGATCAGCTCTCCCCAACTGAATAACCTAAGCGTAAAAGTGCTCTATTACCTCGATTATCAAATGCTTAAAAAGAAGAAATAGGTTTAGAACTATTTATCCACGCTGCATCCACATCTTAAAGGCCTCGTTCAGTAAAAACCTGATATAAGATTGCTGCGCATAAAAATCCCTGATTTCAATATAGCGGTGAACCTTTCCTGACCCTCTTAACATAGCTTCGGGATCAATAAGATCAACACCATTAAAAAAGCCTAATTTGAGGGAATTAACTGAAGGTATTATAGTGCACAGTGTGTTTTTGTATCCTTTGCCAAACATGTACGCTATCATGTTTGCACTAATATCAATAACCTCTTCAGCCTGACTAAACATGCCAAGAATCAGCTCTCTTGTCAGGTTGGCGTTTTCCACCGTCATAGGTGGATATTTTGCAATAAAGTCTTCAAAATCAATTTCCATAATTTCCGGGGGAAATTACAAAAATAAGAAAATATACTATTTTACAAGTCCTGCAAAACCCATGAAGGCCATTGACAATAAACCGGCAATAATCAATGAAATCGGGAATCCTTTCATGCCTTTTGGTATACCAAGTACTTCAAGATGCTCCCTTATACCAGCCATAAGTATCAGTGCAATTGTAAATCCAACTGCGGTGGCACTGGAATAGACAACACTCTGCACAAGAATGAAATTTTTTTGTACAGCCAGAATCGCAATACCTAAGACAGCACAATTAGTTGTAATCAATGGAAGGTAAATACCCAGTGCCTGATATAATGCAGGAGCTGATTTCTTTAGTATTATTTCTACAACCTGTACAAGAAATGCAATTACCAGGATGAAGGTTATTGTTTGCATAAACTCTACCTTAAGTGGTATCAGCATATAATGCTGTATAAGATAGGTTACCAGATTTGCCAATGCCATTACAAAAACTACAGCAGCACCCATTCCAAGCGATGTTGAAACTTTACCCGATACCCCAAGAAATGGACATATTCCGAGAAATTGGGCAAGTACTACATTATTTACCAGTAATGCTAATATGATGATGTTAATGTATTCCATACAACTATATCATTTAAATTAATTACTGTATTTAACTCTGAGTCTATTCATCATCGCAATAAGATATCCATAAGTTATAAAAGCACCCGGAGGCAGGATAAATAGTAGTATTGTAGGTATTTCTTCAGCAATTAACCTCACATTAAATATAGATCCGTTTCCAAGTAATTCACGAATACTCGCTAACAAAGTTATCGCCAGTGTGAATCCGAGGCCCATTCCAAGCCCGTCGAGTATTGCCGGAAACACCCTGTTCTTTTGTGCAAAGGCTTCAGCACGACCTAAGATTATGCAGTTTACTACAATGAGTGGGATGAATATTCCAAGCGTGTTGTACAAATCAGGAGTGTATGCTTTCATTACAAGATCCACAATAGTAACAAAGGTGGCAATAATCAGGATAAAAGCAGCAATCCTGACTTTGTCAGGAATCACATTCTTCAATAGAGCTATAAGAAGATTGGAACATACCAGTACAAAAGTAGTGGCTGCTCCCATTCCTAAACCGTTGACTGCTGCAGTTGTAACTGCGAGTGTCGGACAGGCTCCGAGTACAAGAACAAACGTTGGGTTGTTTTTGATAAGCCCGTTGGTGAAATAACTCAGGTTCTTCATTTCTGTGCCTCCCCAATTTCTTTATCAGGTGGAAAATTCTTAATCAGCAGGTCGTGCGCCTTCTGGATAGCATCACAATAGGCACGTGATGATATGGTAGCTGCGGAAATAGCATCAATAGTGCCACCATCTTTTCTAACTGCAAGCCGCTGATCTTTAAGTTCTGTGATGTTTATATTAATAAACTGGTTACTGAACTTAGGTTTAGTCATATTGCTTCCAAGACCAGGAGTTTCTTTCTGTTGCAGCACTACAACATTATTTATTTTTCCATCAGGAAGGAAACCCACCATAAGGTCGAAACGTCCACTGTAACCATTATCAGTAAATGTTTTTGCTGCATAGCCAACCGCTTTACCGTCCTGCATTGCAGGATAAAATATGATGCCGTCAATTTCTTTTCCTTCTGAGAGAGGGTCATTATTGAAATCAGGCAGTACTTCTTTTATCGCGTTAACTTCCTTAGCTTTTGCAGAAGCAGCAATAGGATCTTTAGTGGCAGAATAAACAAACGCCAATGCTGCCGACATCACTAAAGAAATAAAGAATAAGGATAATACCATATTCTTCAATGATGAATCAAGCTTTGCCATATGCTGTTACTTTTTTATCATTTTTTACTGAAACTTTTACTGCTGTACTTCCAAACCGCTTTGGTTGCATCCATTTATTAATGAGTGGTGTAAAGGCATTCATGATAAGAATTGCAAATGATACACCCTCAGGATAAGCACCCCAATTCCTGATCATGATAGTGATTATTCCTGCCCCGGCCCCAAAAAGCAACTGGCCTTTTGCCGTCATGGGTGATGTTACCATATCAGTAGCCATGAAGAAAACCCCGAGGATCAAACCTCCCGCAAGCATACTGATAACAGGATCGAGATACGACTGAGGATCAGAATACCAAAGAATGGCAGAGAATATAAAAGCAGTTCCAAGGTAAGCCACCGGAATATGCCAGGTAATTATCTTACGGAAGAACATGTAAGCAGCACCGATAAGTAATGCAATGACTGACACCTCACCAAGAGAGCCTCCCTGGTTACCGGTGAAATCACTAAAATACCCCGGGAAACCCGCCGAAGAAGTTATTTCACTAACTGTTTTTCCTGCCATAATACCTTCCTGGAATAATCCTAAGGTAGTGGGCCCTGTGATTGCATCTGCTACCGGTGAACTGAAAAGAGGTACAGGAACTGGCCATGTGGTCATTTGTACAGGAAAAGAAATTAAAAGAAAAACCCTGCCTACAAGAGCAGGATTAAACGGATTCTTACCTAAACCTCCAAATGACATTTTAGCAATTGCTATGGAAACAAAGGCTCCCAGAACAATCATCAACGAAGGCAAATTCGAAGGTACGTTAAAGGCAAGCAGCACACCTGTAATCAAAGCCGACCCGTCAGTGATAGTTACCGGAACCTTGAGTAAGTATTTCTGAATTAACCATTCAATAAACAGGCATGAAACAATTGATATCAGCATTACCCTCGCTGAATCAAGGCCAAAATAGTAAACTGATACCAAAATTGCCGGTATCATGGCAATCACAACGCCAAACATGATAGACTTAACATCCTGCTTGTCGTGGATATGGGGAGAACCCGATACAGTTAATAAGCTCATATTAGTTTTTTATCCTGTTTCTGATGATATTACCAACTTTGTTTTTGCCCAGTCTCACATAATCAAGTAAAGGACGGCCTGATGGGCATGTATACTGGCATGAACCGCATTCCATACAATCCATTATGAAAGCTTTTTCAGCTTCTTCATACATATTATTACTGGTGTAGTTAGCAAGATCCACAGGTTGCAGACCCATCGGGCAGACTGAAACGCACCTGGCACACCTGATACAGTTATGCAGGTTGGCTCTATGACTTTGGCCTTCACTCAGTATGAGTATTCCGGAGGTGCCTTTTACAACAGGCACATCAAGAGTTGTAAGCGATTTGCCCATCATTGGGCCTCCGCTTATAACCTTACCTGTATTTTCAGGCAAGCCTCCTGCATGCTCAACAAGGAAATCAACCGGTGTACCAATCCTGACAAGGTAATTCCCCGGGTCACGTAAAGAAGCACCGGTTACTGTAACTACCCTATTAATAAGTGGTTTATTTTTTTGAACAGCCTCATAAACAGCCAGAGCAGTACCTACATTATTTACAATACATCCGGTTTCTATCGGCAGTTTACCAGAAGGTACCTCCCTGCCAGTAACAGCTTTAATTAACTGTTTTTCTCCTCCCTGCGGGTATTTCACTTTTAGGGGTACAACTGAAATATCAGGCAATGGTGCTGTAAGCTTCTGCAGATGGTTAATGGCATCCGCTTTATTGTTCTCAATTCCGATAAATGCACTGTGAACACCCAGGGCAACCATCAGCAACCTGATGCCTATGATAATTTCATCGCCTCTTTCAAGCATAATTCGGTGATCGGAAGTAAGGTAAGGCTCACATTCAACCCCATTAATGATAAGAAACTCTGCTTTCTTATCCTGTGGAACCATCAGCTTAACATGAGTAGGGAATGTAGCACCACCCATTCCAACAATTCCCAAGTCTTTAATCCTGCTTATAATAACATCCCCTGACTGAGGAATATCATATACGATGTCAGTTGACCTGTCGATGGATTCAAGCCACTCATCACCTATTACATCTATAAAAACACATGGCCGTCTATATCCTGAGGCATCACTGGCTTCTTCAATTTTAACCACTTTACCGGATACCGATGAATGGATATTTGATGAAATGAAGCTTTCTCCTTTTGCAATTAACTGTCCGACTTTTACAACTTCTCCTTTTTCGACTATAGGTTTTGAAGGTGCTCCGAGACTTTGCGACAAGGGAATAATTACTGTTTGAGGCAATGGGATTTCCTGAATTGCTTTATCTGCAGTAAGTTTATTTTCAACAGGATGAACACCACCTATTTTAAATGTTTTCAATTTAATCCTCCTATTGGTTTATAGATCAGGTTGCATTCTGATTGTGTAATTATATTAGCTCGCAGCGACACTGCTCTCTTCAGGCAATCCCGCTTTTTCCTTCCTCGGTGGGAAATTAAGTTCAAGTATTGATTGTGTGGGACAAACTTCAACGCACTTCCTGCATAACCTGCACTTTACCGGGTCAATATATGCGAGATTATTCGTTATGGTGATTGCATCATAAGCACATTCCTTCACACATTTGGTACATCCAATGCAGGCAACAGAACAATTCTTCTTCGCAACGCCTCCTTTTTCCTCATTTATGCAACAGACATATATTCTGCGGTCCTTTTTCCCTTTAGGTCGTATTTCAATTATTGAACGAGGACATGCTTTAACACATGCTCCGCATGCAACACATTTTTCAGAATCAACTACAGGAAGACCGGTGTTTGTATCAATAATAATTGCATCAAACAAGCATGAACGGACACAATCTCCCTCACCAAGGCATCCGTATGGACAACCTGACTCACCTGCTGATAAATAGTGGGCAAATGCACATGATTCTGCTCCCTCATAAGATACCTTTTTAGGGGCATTGATCCTGCTTCCATTGCATCTTACAACAGCAATCATAGGATCAATTGTCACGGAATCTTTACCTAAAAAAGAGGCAATTTTCGACATAACATCAGAACCGCCGACCGGACATTTGTACTTTTCTATATCACCGGTTTTAGCAATGATTTCAGCCAGTGCCCTGCAGCCTGCCACACCGCAACCGCCACAATTGGCTCCCGGCAACATATCATTTATAATATCAATGGAAGGATCTTCAACTACTTTAAATTTCTGAGCAATGTAGTAGAGAATAACCGCTGAAGCAACACCAAGAATACACAATGTTAGTATTGCAAAAAGAATAGTCTCATTCACCTGTGTACGATTTTAACTTGAAAAACCTAAACACCAACAAAATTAGTATTTTAACCAATAAGTTGGAATTTCCTCAAGAAAAAATACACATGTAAGTAATTGAATATCAGAGATGTATTATTACACTAAGACATTGAGATTTAGTTAATTAAAAAGGAACTACACAAGTATGGCCTTGTTTAGACCGATTATAAATTAAAGCCGAAGTTATTGCGGATTTATGCCAAGGTGAACCTGAAATACCTTCGCATCTTATTCTTGAACAAATAAAGCAACAGATAGTAAGGGATCAGTATGCCAATTGAAAGAAGTGCGGCAAGTACTTCTGACATAAAATTACTAACGGCCAGGAGTGTTCCAAGCAATAAAACGAACGGCAAAACATAACCGAATAGTACTGCCATAAAGCCTGATGTTGACACCATCTGAATGTCTACTGTGTCACCTTGCTTTACAGGATGACGATTATCAGGTTCAACCTCAATAGTTCTCTCACCTGATCCCAGTGATGTGCATACGCCCTTGGAATAGCACATTGAACAAGCGCTTTCATTGTGAATCCTTACTTTGATATAGTCATCGCCGATGCTTTCAACTACGCCACTCTTTATAACACAATCAACCTTTTCTTTCATAACTTCCAAATTATTAAAATATTAACAACCTGTGATGGCAGTTTTCCTATGGAGTTGATAACGATACAGGTATTACTTTACCGTTTAACCAATTATTTGCATTCAACGCAAACCATGAAATGAGCTGCGCCATTGATTCAGGTGTAACCGGTGCTTTATAACCAGGAAAAGCCTCTTGGAGCATAGGCGTTTGAACACTTCCGATGGCCAGGCAATTGACAGCAATCTTTCTGGCACTTAATTCTGCAGCAAGCACTTCAGTTAGTGTGGAAAGAGCTCCTTTGGAAGCACTGTAGAGAGCCAGCCCCGGAAATTTAACACTTCCCTGAAAGCCACCCATGCTACTTATGTTTATAATATGTGCACCATTATTAATAAGTGGCAGTAACCCCTGGATAAGAAAAAACGGACTCCTGAAATTTGTATTTACCACTCTCTCGAAATCAGCCGGTGTTGTTTCCTCAAACGGCTTATTCACCAGTGCTCCGGCATTATTGATAAGCACATCCACTCTATCAAAAGTGCTTTTGATAGCTTCAATAAGTGGTTTATAATCATTTACTGACAAGTCAAAAGGATAGGTTTTGATCCTGTCATTTGAAACCCCGGCTAAACCGGCAATACTTTCTAGGTTTTCTTTGTTACGTGAGATGAGGAAGAGTCTGTTATTCTCATCCTTAAGCATCTCAAGTGCAACGGCTCTTCCTATGCCACCTGAAGCCCCGGTAATTATTATGTTCTTCATCTAACCACCTCTTTATTGAACATGCTTACAGCTCTGTCGTAGATACCATGCATCCAGGCGATAGTCATTCCAAAATTTGTAACAGGCACCCCAGCATCAACAGCAGGTTTAACCCTGTTCACAACCTGCTTTTTAGTCAGCACACACCCCCCGCATTGAATAACAATAGCATAATTCCTTATATCCTGAGGTATCTGTCCCAAACCTGCAACCACATCAAAAGTGAGGTCCTTCTTTGTAAAATTCTTTAACCAGTTAGGTATCTTATGCCTGCCTATATCATCACAGGTTACATGATGAGTGCATGATTCCAGTATCAGTACCTTGTCGCCATCTTTCAGCTCAGATAAGTATTTCGTACCTCTGAGGTAATTGTTGAAATCTCCCCTCTGCCGGGCAAGCAGGATGCTGAAACTCGTCAGAGGGATATCAAGCGGCACCTGATGTGCTATTTTGCCAAAAACCTGGCTGTCGGTAACGGCAAGTACCGGTCGGGGATTTGCTTTTTCAAGTAGTTGTTGAACGTCGTTTTCTTTACAGATAAGCACTATTCCGTCATTATCAAGAATATCCCTGATAGCCTGTACCTGTGGCAATATCATTCTGCCTTCAGGAGCCTCATTGTCGATAGGGGTTATAAGCAGCACCGATTCTCCGGGATTAAATAAATCACCTAATAAGCTCTTCGAACTATACGCTGTCTCTGGCATAACCCCGGCCAGCATTTTCATAACTAAGTTATGGTCGGATGCTTCTTTTGCGCTGAAATCAATGACTTTGCAATTGAGCCTTTGTTCAAGGGCAATTTTAAAATCAGGTTTTATCGGAACCTCATCGCTTTTATTGTGGAAAATGATAAACGGGATATTGAAATCATTGAAATTATTGATAAGTTTCTCTTCCTCTTCTTCAAAGGTATTATTTACAATCAATAATACAGCAAGGTCAATAATCTTAAGGGTGTCAAGCGACTTACCTATTCTTTTTTGACCCAGTTCGCCGGAGTCATCTATTCCTGCGGTATCAATAAGAACTACCGGACCAATACCAGGTATTTCCATAGATTTCTTAACTGGATCTGTTGTAGTCCCAGCTAAAGGAGATACAATAGCAACTTCATTCTGGGCCAGGACATTGATAAATGAGCTCTTGCCATTATTACGCCTGCCGAATATTCCTATATGCGGTTTATTCTCTCTGCCTTTTGACATATTGATTAAGTAGTTAATTTTGAACCGGCGATCAAAATTACTACAAATATACATCGCCTTAATACTTATGGCTATTTTTGCCATACATTTGAACTTGCAAAACCATATAAAGGTTATTAATTAAGAACTTAACCCCTCACTATGAGTGAAAAACTATTCAGTATTGAATCATACAGTCCACTTGACATTTTTGGTGTTGGCGACAGGAATCTCAATGCTGTAAAAGAACTTCTTCCAAAACTAAAGATCATAGCCCGCGGAGAACATATAAAGGTAATTGGCGATCCCAATGACATAGAATCTTTTGAATCCCTCTTCACCCTGATGTTAATTCATTTTGATCATTTTGGCAAACTGACCGAAAACGATATCAGGCAATTAGCTGAACCCGGTGCTGCTGACAGCACACTAAAATCTTCACCCGATATTATCGTTCATGGACGTAACGGACAGGTTATCAAGGCCCGCACTGCTAATCAGGTGAAGATTGTTGAGAGCATTGAGAAAAATGATATGGTTTTTGCCATAGGCCCTGCTGGTACTGGTAAAACATACACTGCAGTGGCTCTCGCTGTAAGGGCTCTGAAAAACAGGGAAGTTAAACGTATTATTTTAACAAGGCCTGCGGTTGAAGCCGGTGAAAACCTGGGATTCCTGCCGGGGGATCTCAAAGATAAGCTCGATCCCTATATGCAGCCTCTTTATGATGCTTTGCGTGATATGCTTCCCCCACAAAAACTGCTCACCTATATCGAAGATGGTACCATCGAGATTGCTCCGCTTGCATTTATGCGTGGAAGAACTCTTAATAATGTATTTGCAATTTTAGACGAGGCGCAGAATGCCACCAATATGCAATTAAAGATGTTCTTAACACGTATGGGAAGATCAGCAAAATTCTTTATAACAGGTGATATCACACAGATTGACCTTCCAAAAAACCAACAGTCAGGATTAATACAGGCAACTAAGATCCTGGCTAATATTCCAGGTATTGACATTATACAACTCGATGAATCTGATGTTATGAGGCACCAGTTGGTTAGCCAGATCATTAAAGCATACGACAAGGAATAACCAGTCATTTATTTTTAACTGAAATCAGCCTTTCTCTGTGACTGACCAGGGGAAGGCTGTTTGGTTTTATATTGGTATTAATGTTCAGGGTTTAATGTGGTATCAATCCTACGTTATAGTCAGGTTATAACTACCTTATCTCTACCTAAAAGGTAGAGTTGAGGTAGAGTTGAGGTAGAGTTGAGGTAGAGATGAGGTAGAGTTGAGGTAGAGTTGATGGTTACTTAGCCCGTAAACAGTGAAAAACAGAAGAGGCTGCCACACTGGTGACAGCCTCTTCTATAAAATTAAAAAAATGCAATTATCTGATAATCACCTTCTGTGAACCAGACGATGAAGCTGATTTGTACTTCAAAATGTAAAGTCCCGGAGCAAAGCCTGAAACATCTGTCGAAATAACAAGGCTATTATCAGTGACAGAACCGTTGTATACTTCAATTTTTCTTCCTTCAGGGCTAACCAGTTCAACAATGATGTTCTCTTTTGTTTTAGTCCTGATTTCTGTCCTCAACCAAGACTCTACAGGATTAGGAGAGCAAGTGATGTCCGTATTTCCAACTGATAAGTCATCAACATCAGTTAAGGAACTTGAGTAATTAAGATCCCAACCACCTGCAGTAACAGTATTATTAGAAATGAATAATACATAAGCTTTTGAAGAGGGTACATATACTTCCTCCGGAATTTGATTACCTGAAAATTGAGCTACCAGCGACTGTGAGATCATGTCGTAAATCTTCAGTATATCAGCATCCTGCTCAGTATCAAAAGAGTCGAAAGTGATCTTAATTGCTGAAGCATTTTCAGGCTGTATTATGTATTTACAGATACTTCCATTACGATAGTCGCGGTTACCACTACCATCAGTAAATCCACCTGTAGGATCTGTGTATGTGTCTATTCCTGTACAATAGTTTACAGGGTAGCTTGCATAATGAGCCTTCCAGCCTTTGCCCTGTGTACCCGAAGTTAGGAATTCTATGTAGATCTTACCTGAAACAGGTGTTAAAGCTGAAGGAACAGTATTGCCGGTAAAACTACCCATCAGTGTTCCACTGCTGTTCTCTCCGTCGAAAACATTAACAACATCACCCGCACCCAGGTCAAAGCGGTCGAAATATAGAGTGAGACCTGAAACTGAATCCTCGGGTGCAATGAGCCATCCGCAATTTAATCCGCTTGTGTAATTATTTACAGGTCCGCTACCATCTTCCAGGGTTCCGTTATGGCGTGTGAGTGTTGTAACACCGGTGCAATAATATGGATAATTGGCAGGATCAGGCCTGAAGTTAACAATTGCCCCCTGACCCACAGTGAAGTTATTACCGCCTGGATTAAGATTACTTAAGTAAAAATATCCATTATAAGAGCCGCTCCATCCCCAGTTAAAATGGAAATAATCAGTTCCCTGGTAACCATCAACGTTAAAAGCATGTCCACCCGTTCCGAATCCATGATAGTACATCGGCCATCCATTATCGAGGTTACTTATCAGAAGATCACACCATTGTGCATCAGTGTATGAATCTTTGTATTCAAGGTTTAGATCAGAAGCATAACCAAAATATGCTTTAAGCGCATCAGCAGCATCGTCACTATAAGCACCTGAACCTGTAGGTGAATACATCATGTTAACAGCCACTCCGCAATGATACTGTATCTCTGCCATCTCGTAATTACTTTCGCCATTTATGGTTGAATTCATCTGATTAAAGTCATAGGTTGATTGACCAAAATCGGCAGCTAAATAACCATAGTTTGAATAATACCCGTGTGAACCTGTTCCCTGTAATGGGTACCGCCAGTAGTTAATTACCTGCGACATAGCTGTTGCCACGCAACCTGCCCATACATGTCCACCAGGTCCACCTGCATCAGCCGGGCATAATTCATTATACCTTGCACCCTGGTCCCAGGTAGTGGTAAGAAGAGGAGTTATTTCCCGGTTATCCCTCTCGCCGGTTGATTCCATATTAAGAATGTTGTTCCATTCATTTGTAATGGTCTCGGTAGGCTGGATATTGTTGTCACGGATGTCCTGAATTTGAACATTATAATATTGCATCCAGTTGGCCACAACATCAGGTAAGTCATTGAGTATGAATTCACCGGAAAACGAATAACCAAGCACAGGTTTTGATGCATTATCAGCTGCAATAATTACAAAACCGCCATTATTAAAATTTACCGCAAATGCATAGGTCTCAGCCTGCTTGAGTGGCACAATTTCCTTTACTGAGCTCTGAGTCATGGTTACAGCGTACTGCTGCGACCTCATCTTCAAGAAGTTCTGTGCTACTTTGCCAGCCAGTGAAGCATCTATAGGTGAAGCTGCGGCAGAAACAGCAATAAGGGTTAATAACAAAAGGGTGTAGAGGTTTTTCATTATTCGATTACTATTATACCGGTTTAATAATTTACATCAAAGCTCTTATAAAACGAAGGCTTTCTCATCAGAAAGCCTCGTTCAATAAAGTTGTTATCCGATTAGTTGATTATAAGTTTCTTTGCAACAGAACCTTTATCACTTGTGATCTTCAAAAGGTAAACACCTTTTGATAAACCACCAAGCTGGATTGTACGGCTGATAAAACCTGATACCATACCTTCATTTTCAGAAAACAGTTCTTCACCTAGCAGGTTATGAAGTGAAATCTTAATATTACCTGGTTCAGCAACATTAAATTTAACCTCAGTATAGTTTGATGCAGGATTAGGGAATATTGAAAGGTTTCTTGCAATGTCGGTATCCTTGGTGTTAACATTGGCAATATAATAGTTAGCTTCAAAACCGGCGTTATTGTTAAAGCCGTTTGAAGAAAACATCAACATGAACTGGCCGGTTGGTGAAACTATCGGATCAGGAATAGTATTGCCTGTGAGTGATGCAAGTAATTCATTAGTTGGGATAGCAAAAACTTTCAGGAAATCCTTTCCGTCTTCAAGATCAAATGAGGTGAAAGCAAGGGTAAGGTCAACTGCGTATGGGCCCGGGTTGATTTTCCATTTACAAACGGTGCTGTTGTTATAATTATGGTCACCACTACCGTCGCCGAATTCACCGGTCTGCTCAGTTAAAGATGTAATACTGTTAGTACAATACACAGGATAGGTTGATTGGTATTCAGCCCTGAAGCCTGTACCCTCTTCTGATCCATCAGTAATAAATTTAACAAACATTGTGTTTCCGGTTGAAGTAACTGCAGCAACTGCTGAGTTCATTCCATAAGCTGCAAGTAAAGGTGCAGTTTCATCTGAACCATTATAGATTTTTATACTATCACCTTCAGCAAGACCTAAATCAGTAATAGTGAAGGTTATAGAAGTTACAGAATCTTCAGGAGCAATAAGCCATGTGCAGGCACTGTTGGCTAAGTAAGTACTTAAGGGGCCACTGCCATCTTCAATACTGCCGATAGGCACATTAACTATATGGTTGTCGCAATATGCAGGATAATTTGATGGATTAGGGATGAAATTCTTCACCATAGCCTGTTGCTGACTGAAACCATTAACGTCGGTGATTGCATAGTATCCATTTTCACTTCCGCTCCAGCCAAAATTGAAATGGAATAATTTACCAGTGCCGGTCTGTTGGAAACCATCGCACACGAACGCATGTCCGCCATCTGAACTTTGTCCTGAGTAGTATACAGGTTTTGCAGCATTCAGGTGGTCAATCAGAATATTCTCCCAGTTGGTTTGTGTATACGACATCTTCTGGATATGCTGAGCTGTGGTTGAATATCCGAAATAGTTCTTTATAGCAGGCGGAACATCAGTACTATACGCACCAGATCCGTCGTTTCCGTACATCATTCTGACAGCTACACCGCAATGATATTGTAATTCAGCAACAGCATTCACTGAATGACCCATCGTACCGGTTATTGAATTCTGCATTGCATTCCAGTTATAATAAGTTTCTCCGAAATTAGCCGTTTGGGTACCATAGCCTGAAGCATAATAAGAGTATGAACCTGTTCCTACTTCGGGATAACGGTAATAGTACATTATCATCGACATAGCAGTAGCAACACAACCGGCATATACATGTCCACCAGGGCCTGCAGCATCTTCAGGACAGTAAGCATTATAAGGAAAGTCCTGGTTCCACATAATATCAAGTAACGGCTCAACATCCCTGTCACCTTCAAGCAGCATTCTCGGATTACTTAAAGAAGTATAAGTATTCCACTGCTGTTCCATCTCAACGGAGGGTTTCAGATTATTTGCCCTGGCGAAATTAATCTGGTCAACATATCCCTGCAGGAATGACTTAAAGTTCTGCCCGGGGTTCTGTGGGAAGAAACCTTCAGGTGAATAACCAATTACAGGAGCATAGTTATCATCACCTGATACTATAATCCACCCGCCGTTGTTAGCATTGAAGATGTAGTAAACAGGAATGCCATTTGACTCATGAACCTGGTACAGATCAACCCTAATATCATTAAGGTTATAACTCATGCCTTTCTGAACATAACGTTCATACATAAAACTGCGTGCGACATTTGATGCAACATCCTGTGGCACAAGGGCAGCGAAAGAATTAACAGTAAAAAGTACTGCAATGACAAGGGAAAGTAATTTTCCAAATTTCATAAAGGAACTGATTTATTGAATGATTTTCTTGAACGCAAGGCCCAAAAGTAAATAAAAATATATTCAGTTACATTTATGGAGGAAAATAACTTATCTATTGTTTCCTATAACTAGCTTAGATGTTACTGTTTTTGCACCAGATTGAATCTTTACAAGATAAAGGCCTGAATTTAATTGTGTTAAATCAAAAGATTGATTCAGACTGGTAGTGATACCATTGAACACTATCATTCCTCTGGTATCAATAATCTCAAGTCTTGCCCCTGCCGGAAGATCGGTCTTCAAAGTAACTATTCCCTTTGAAGGGTTGGGGAATACTTGCAAATATCTGTCTGCAGCACTCAGGTCTTTAGCAGAAACACTATTTACAATCTCAATATTATCAATGAATACATTATCGCCTTCAGCCTGGGTTTTATCCGCAAACCTGTTGCAAGCCTGCAGGGTAATATCAAAAACTTCTCCTGCGAATTGCGAAAGGTCGAATTGTACTCTTCTCCATGGATCTTCATTGGCAGTAACAGGATTGAAGTTAATATTACCTTCAAAGTCACTTACCGGATTGCCATTTACCACTACCCTGAACCATGAATACTTATTACCGAGACTATATGTTTGCCTGAGATCAAGTGCCAGCTTTACATTGGTAAACCCTCTAGCATCAACCCCACACAATTGGGCTTCTGCCTGGAAAGCCCTGTTTTCGATCCATGCCTGTTCGGGTGTTCCTGAAGTAGGTGAACCTTTCCATCCGGTAGGCACAGGATCGCCATGGAAGTGGATGCCCCATGAACTGTTGTTTGCAGAACGCAAGTCGACAGCTGATTGTGATTTAATTGTATCCCACAAGATGAAGTACTCTGAAGACGCCTGCTCCAAATCGAGATAGTAAGGTGGCGCAACACCCTGAACATTAACAGCATTCTGGAATAACTTCGTTGTATTGCCGTTCTGGTTTGTGGCAGTGAGTGTTACGTTATAATAACCTTGCCTCAGGAATTCAACCTGTGGATTCTGGGAGGATGAATTGGTTCCGCTGACAAATTCAAAAGTTGACGGTTCAATAGCCCATTCCCACGATGCAGGCATATATAATGAGCTGTCGTACAAAGTAATTGCTTCAGCAATGCAGGGTAAGCTATCTGAAACTGTAATGAAAATATAAGGAGCAGGGTTTGTAACTACCTGAATATAATCAAAATAAGTTACCGAACTTGTTCCGAAGTCATTGGTTACTGATAACGTAACATCATAAGTTCCTGCATTAGGATAAACAATATTTTCCGGATTCTGCATAGAAGAGCTGGCAACACTTGCACCTTCAAATGTCCACTGGTATGTATTAGGAATACCTGTTGATTCACTGTAAAAATTGATTGCTGATCCCGGGGTAATAATAAGAACAGGTGTTGAAAAATTGGCTGTTGGTGGAAAGGGAGTGTTTGCTACTGCACTGGCAGCATTTATCCTGCCGGCCCCTAACAGTCCGATATAAGTTGGATTTATGGAAGATATATCATCTGAAGTTGATTCGATAATCGATTCGACCTCTGCAGGTGTAAGGTCAGGATTAACCGAAAGAATAAGACCTGCGAGGCCGGCTACCACAGGTGCTGCCATGGAAGTACCGATATATGAATCATAATACCCGAAACTACCCTGACTAAATGTTGAGCTTAACAGGCCACTTGGACCAGGGGAACAGATTCCACCCGGCGACGAAATATCTACCGATGTATGGTAGTTTGAAAAGTCGCTTTTAGCATCGTTGTAATCAATTGATGCAACAGATATTACATTCTGGTATGAACCCGGATACCTTGGTGAATTGCTCGATTCATTACCGGCTGATGCAACAAGCACCACTCCCATCGCAGCCACTGAGTTAATAAGGTTTTGGTTTGTCTGTGAGAACTGGTTGCCACCCCATGACATATTGATAACATCAGCCCCGTTGTTGGCTGCCCACTGTATACCTGTATAACCGCCTGAGATAGAGTTACCATTAGTGTTGTTTGCAGCTTTAACTGCTATTATACTAACATTAAAACCGATAGAAGATACTCCTATAAGATTATCGCTGCTGGCTCCGATTAAACCTGCAACATGGGTACCATGCGACCATTCTTCAGGGTTACCATTTGCAGGCGGATTGGCATTATTGGTTCCATAAACTACATCCCGCTGGGCGACTACCTTATTGCTTAACTCAGGATGGTCGACCCATACAGCGTTATCAACCACTGCTACCTTGATATTGGCATCACCACGGGTGATATCCCATGCTTCGGCAGCATGTATCAACTCAAGATGCCAGTTCCAGTTCTGCGGACCATTATAAAGATTATAAAGTGAGTCATTGGGGATATAATCAAGTCTGTCGAGCGGCACCTTCTCTACATATTCCAGCTCATCATGCTGCTGAAGCCTTGAAATAACTTTGTCAATCATTTTATAATCCGCTATTTCTAATAATAAAGTCCTTAGCAGCTTTGGATCGTCATTGATAAAGAAAGGCCTTGTGAGGGATGTTATCTCATATTCCTGTGAAAGGGAATAAATTATTGGAACTGTATTTATATCCACATTCTGATTCTCATCAACTGTATAATTGATTGGCTGAGAATCTCTGAATTTTAAATATATCTTACCATCCTGGAATTCTTCAGAAGCAGTTTGCGAGTATGCTTCGTTGGTGACCATAAGGAAAAGAAATGATAAGAAAAGGACCGCGATGTATGTAAATATGTTTCTCATGTTGAACGATGGTATTTATCAACCGATTATAACAAACAAGTGGTTCTTTTGTCTTAAATGAAACAACTTTCTTAACTTTGCCAGCCACTGCTATTTTAATGACAAATGTCTTATAGTCTGATTCTTAAGAACATAAAGGAACTCGTAGGTATACTTGAGCCGGGGATAAATGTAAAAAAGGGACCTGAGATGGAAGTATTGCAAACACTTCCTGATGCTTGGGTTTTTATTTTTGATGGTAAGATAAGATCATACGGTACTGGTGCCATTCCGTATGATCTTAAACATGATGATACAGAAGAAATTGACTGTTCAGGTAAAATAGTAATGCCGGCTTTCTGTGATTCACACACTCACCTTGTATATGCTGGCAGCCGTGAAATTGAATATATTGATAAAATCAGGGGCTTGTCGTATGAAGAAATTGCTAAGCGTGGCGGTGGTATACTTAACTCGTCCCGAAGGTTGCATGAAACATCAGAAGAAAAGCTTACTCAGGATGCGCTGGCAAGATTAAATGAAATCTCGCTTTATGGAACGGGAGCTGTTGAGATTAAAAGTGGCTATGGCTTAAACACCAGGGATGAGATTAAAATGCTCAGGGTTATCAAAAACCTGAAACAATTGAGTCCGCTTACCATCAGGTCGACATTTTTGGGTGCCCATGCAGTGCCTCTTGAATACAGAGGAAGGCAGAATGAGTATGTTGATCTTATCATTAATGAGATGATTCCCGCTGTGGCAGAAGAAAAACTGGCTGATTATATCGATGTCTTCTGCGATAAAGGCTTCTTTACACCTGAGGAAACAGCCAGAATACTGCAAGCAGGAGTATATCATGGATTAAAGCCAAAGATCCATGCAAATGAACTTGATTATTCAGGGGGCATACAGGTTGGGGTCAGATATGGGGCTTTGTCAGTTGATCATCTCGAATATACGGGCGATGAGGAGATTGAGGTTCTGAAGAATTCTGATACTATAGCAACTTTATTGCCGGGTGCTGCTTTCTTTTTAAATATGGTACATGCACCTGCACGTAAAATGATAAATTCAGGACTGGCTATTGCCCTTGCCAGTGATTTTAATCCGGGTTCATCACCCTCAGGAAATATGCAACTAATACTTTCAATGGGTTGCATTATGTTCAGGATGCTTCCGGCAGAAGCAGTAAATGCATGCACTATCAACGGTGCAAGGGCGATGGGCATTGACGAAGAATTAGGGAGTGTAACTGTAGGAAAACTTGCAAACCTTATTGTAACAAAACCTGTTCCGGGAATAGAATTCCTGCCTTATTATTATGGAAGTAATAAGGCCGACACAGTGATTGTTAACGGTAAACCTCTGCACCGCAATATACAAGCTTAAGAAAATCTAAAATATAAAACCACAAATTTCCATTCAGATCATGAAACAGATTATCGAGTGTGTACCCAACTTCAGTGAAGGCCGTGATATGTCGGTTATTAAACAGATTACTGACCAAATGTTAACGGTTGACGGTGTTAAACTATTAGATGTCGACCCGGGTGCAGCCACCAATCGCACTGTTGTTACCATAGCAGGAGAACCCGAACAAGTAATTGAGGCAGCTTTCAGGGCAATCAAAAAAGCAATGGAAGTTATTGATATGAGTAAACATAAAGGGGAACACCCCAGGTTTGGTGCAACTGATGTATGTCCCCTGGTTCCAGTTTCAAATATTTCAATGGAAGAAACAGTGGTATATGCCCGTAAATTGGCTGAACGTGTTGGCAATGAATTAGGAATTCCTGTATTCTGTTATGAGAGCGCAGCATTTGTTGAAGGCAGGCGTAATCTTGCTAACTGCCGTTCGGGTGAATATGAAGGCTTGCCGAAAAAGCTCTCTGATCCGGCCTGGAAGCCTGACTTTGGTCCGGCAACATTCCTTCCAAAAACGGGTGCTATTGCGATAGGCGCACGTGACTTCCTCGTTGCATATAATGTTAACCTAAATACTACTTCAACAAGGCGTGCGAATGCTGTTGCTTTTGACATCAGGGAAAAAGGAAGACCAATGCGTGAAGGTAATCCTATAACAGGAAAAATCGTTAAGGATGAAAAAGGTAATCCATTGAATATTCCAGGATCATTAAAGGCCTGTAAAGCAATCGGTTGGTTTATTGAAGAATACGGAATAGCCCAGGTGTCAATTAACCTTACCAATATAAGCATAACCCCGGTTCATATCGCCTTTGAGGAAGCCTCAAAAAAAGCAATGGAAAGAGGTATGCGAGTTACAGGATCTGAACTTGTAGGACTTGCTCCATTAAAAGTGTTTACTGATGCAGGGAAATATTTCCTCCGTAAACAACAGCGTTCAACAGGAGTATCGGAGTCGGAACTTATTAAGATAGCGGTTAAATCACTTGGACTTGATGATTTAAAACCATTTAATCCCAAGGAAAAGATTATTGAGTACGTACTTGGAAGTGAAAGTGCAGGGCCAAAGTTAATGGACATGAGCTGCAGTGCTTTTGCGGATGAAACGGCCTCCGAATCACCTGCACCGGGTGGTGGTTCTATTTCTGCGTATATGGGTGCCCTTGGCATTTCACTGGCTACAATGGTTGCTAATCTTTCCTCACATAAGGCTGGATGGGATGAGCGTTGGGAAGAGTTTTCAGAATGGGCTGAGAAAGGACAGGAGATAAAAGATGAGCTAATCAGGCTGGTTGACGAGGATACTAAGGCTTTCAACAAGATAATGGATGCTTTTGGCCTTCCCAAAAATACTGACCAGGAAAAAGCTGATCGTACCAATGCAATCCAGGAAGCAACTAAATATGCCATAGAAATCCCCTTCAGGGTCATGAAAAAATCTTATGAGTCGATGGCTATTATAAGGGCAATGGCTGAAACCGGCAATCCAAACTCTGTTTCTGATGCCGGTGTTGGAGCACTGGCTGCGAGATCAGCGGTAATGGGTGCCTACCTGAACGTTAAGATCAATGCCTCAGGATTAAAAGACAAAGACTTTGTTGATAATGTTCTTGCAGAAGGCGCAGAAATTGAGAGGAAAGCTAAAGAGGAAGAAACAGCAATTCTTACTATTGTCAACAGTAAAATTGAACAATAATAATGTCACAGGACCTGGTTACAACTGCACTTTTATACTTCACTTCTTTCTTCGCCATCATTAATCCGCTCGGCGTTATGCCGGTCTTTATGACCATGACTGCCGACATATCGGAGAAACAACGGAGAAGGACTGCATTTAAGGCGGTTGTAACAGCATTTATCATTTTATTACTCTTTGCCTTTGGTGGTCAGTTACTTTTTGACATTATGGGTATTTCAGTCAATGGGTTCAGGGTTGTGGGCGGAGTTATCTTCTTTATTATGGGTTATGATTTACTTCAGGCCAGGATAAGTAAGATCAAAATGGATGAAGCAATGGTAAGGAAATACGTTGACGACATCTCAATCACTCCGCTTGCCGTACCTATCATTGCCGGCCCGGGTGCTATTACTAATTCAATAGTCCTTATGGAAGATAGTCCTGATTTGACTCTCAAACTAATATTACTCGGGTCAATTGTTATTACACTTTTTATTACCTGGATTGTACTTTTAAGTTCAGGCAAATTGCTTGCGCTCATAGGCGAAACAGGTAATAAGATAATGATGAAGTTAATGGGACTTATCATGATGGTTATAGCGGTTGAATTCTTCTTTGCCGGAATAAAGCCTATTATGATAGATATCCTGCGTGCAGTGTGATATTATGAATCAGCCATGACAGCTTACTCAGTGTATAACCTTGATTTTTCTCTTTTCAACTTATCACCAGATCAGTTTGCGAGGGAGAGTAAAATTCACGGCATTAAACATACCTACAGGGTCATGTTGCATTGCCTGAGATTGGGTATGCTTACTGGTATGATGAGAAAAGCTAAAGTTGCTTTCTTTGGTGCATACATACATGATATGGCAAGAACCCATGATGGCTATTGTACCATCCATGGGGCTGAGGCTGCCAGGAAACTACCTGCCTATAAGCAATTATTTAATTCACAAGGTGCTACAGATGAAGATCTTAAGATTATTGCTCAAATTGTCACACGGCATAGTTTAAGGGAAGAACTGCCCCGGGACCATGCATATTATGATTACCTGGCCATTTTAAAAGATGCCGATGCCCTCGACAGGATAAGGCTTGGAAGGAATGATCTCAACCCTTCATACCTGAGAATCAGGGAGACACATGAATGTATAAGGTTTGCTGAAGAGCTTTATTACCTCACTGATACCAGAGAATTAACAACTTTTACAGATATCCTTGCTTTAGCCGATCACTCTGCTATCTAAATGTGGTATCTTTGTAGTGAATTTAGAAACATAATTTAGCATAGATTGTTACCTACCTGTTTTGGCTTTTTTAGGTTTGTAAAAATTATCTGCAAGGCGACAATATGATTTATACAATAATCAAAGGGTCTGGAAGCTACCTTCCGGAAGTTGTAGTTAAGAACTCTGATTTCCTTAATAGCGTCTTTTATGAAACCACAGGTGCCCGTATAGACAGGCCACTTGAGGAAATTATTAGCAAGTTTCAACAAATTACCGGAATTAACGAACGCCGTTATGTTGAAGATCAGATGGTAACATCTGACATCGCATTTCTTGCTGCTGAAAAAGCCATCGAAGATTCCGGCATTAATAGGGAAGAACTTGATTATATCATAGTTGCCCATAACTTCGGTGATGTTAAAAAAGGGCAAACACATAGTGATCTGGTACCTACATTGGCTGCAAGGGTTAAACATAAACTTGGAATAAAAAATCCCTTCACTGTTGCATACGACCTGCCATTCGGTTGTCCGGGTTGGCTTCAGGCCGTGATACAAGCTGATTACTATATCAAATCAGGGGATGCCAAAAACATACTTGTCATAGGAAGCGAAACATTGTCAAGGATATTCGATCCTCATGACAGGGATAGTATGATATATTCCGATGGTGCAGGTGCGGTAGTGCTTACAGCCATTGCCAGTGAAGAACCGGTTGGAATACTTTCGCATATTACTCGTTCTGATACTACTGAAGAAGTTTTCCTTTTGAAAATGGATAAATCGTATAATGCAGAGGTAGATAACCACGTTTATCTTAAAATGAACGGCCGTAAACTCTATGAATATGCATTAAAGACTGTTCCCTCGGCTATAAAAGCCTGTATTGACAAATCTGGACTTGATATTAACCATATAGAAAGGATACTTATACATCAGGCTAATGAAAAGATGGATGATGCCATCGTTAACAGGTTGTATGAATTATACGGAATAAAGAACAGGCCTGAGTATTCTATGCCTATGACGATTGGCTACCTTGGAAATAATTCAGTTGCTACATTACCAATCCTGTATGACCTTATCAGGAAAAAGATCGTGGACAACCACCTTCTTAATCCTGATGATCATTTTGTATTTGCTTCAGTGGGTGCAGGAATGAATGTAAATGCAATTGTTTATAAAATGCCATCAGAAATTTAAGATATCCTCTAGCCTTAGTTACCGGGCTAGTTCTATCTTTACCTTCTTCTTTTTTAATTGTTCGCCTTTGATTCTCTTCAAGAGCTGGCTTGTAACTGTTCTTTTAACAGCGGCAAAAGAAGCATAGTCAAGCACTTCAATTAACCCCAGGTCATTTTTTCCAAGCATTCCTTTCTGCATCAGGAATCCGGCAATATCCCCCTTACTGATCTTATCCTTCTTACCTACGCTAAAATATAAAGTGTTGAATAATTCAGGTTCAGGCATCTCATACGTACCAGTTAATAATTCTTCTTCCAGTTTCTCAGGAATAAAGTCGGGAAGATAATCCTCACCAGCCAGTAAAACCCATGCTGTACCTTCCCTGGTCATCCTAGCTGTTCTGCCATTCCTGTGTATCCATGATGATAAAGAACCAGGCAGTTGGTAGTGAATAATATTTTGAACACCCGGAATATCTAATCCCCTGGATGCAAGGTCAGTTGAAAGTAGTATCCTCGTGGATCCGTTGCGGAATTTTATGAGCGATTGTTCTCTCTTCTCCTGCTCCTGCCCTCCATGATAAATACCATGTGAAATCCCCTTTTCAGATAGGAGCTCACTGATTCGCTCAACTGCTTCGCGATGATTACAGAATACCACGCTTGACTCATTGCCAATCTTACAAAGTAAAGTAAATAGCAGCTGGAGTTTATCCTTCCCTTCAGCTCTTAGCACTTTAAGAGATAGTTTAGGATCAGATGATTGTTGGTAATTGATATACCTGGGAGTCCGTATACCAACAAATGCAGGTAATTCTTCAATATTGGTGGCAGAAGTCAGCACTCTGGTCCTGATATTCCTGCAGTTTTCAATAATGAACTTCATTTCTTCAGCGAATCCCAGTTCCAGTGATTTATCAAACTCATCAAGGACTAATGTCCTAATAGTATCCGGATCAAAGGATGACCTCCTGATATGGTCAGCAATCCTGCCGGGTGTTCCGATGAGAAGAGCCGGGGGGACTGAAAAGTTATTTATTTCAGTAGTAATCGGATGTCCGCCATAACAGGTATTAACCTTATGACCGGTTTGCATTGCCCTGAAAACCTTTTCTATCTGCAATCCTAATTCACGTGTAGGTAATAGCACCAGGGCCTGAACCCCTGATCCTTCCTTCTTAATGAAACTTGCCACGGGCAAAAGGAATGCCAGCGTTTTACCTGATCCGGTTGGGGCAAGAATAACAGTATCGGTGCCAGTTTTAATAAACTCTAATGCATCTTCCTGCATTGGCTTGAGTTCAGAGATATTTAATCTCCGCAGATATTCATTCTTCATAAAGCCAGCAGTTTAGGTGGTAAATGAGTATTATATTGCCGGTACAATCATGGTAAGAATCCAGTATATAAACATGGAAACCAACATGGCTGCCGGAATTGTGAGGAACCACGCCGTGATAATGTTAGCGGCCACTTTCCAACGTACTGCAGAAAAACGACGTGTGGCACCAACACCCATGATTGAGCCTGTAATAGTATGGGTTGTGCTTACTGGTATTCCGGCAATAGTGTTAGCAATCACTGTAATAGCACCGGCTGTTTCTGCGTTGAAACCATGAACCGGCCTAAGGTCAGTTAGCCCTGCTCCTAAAGTTTTGATTACTTTCCAACCACCCAGGTAAGTACCAAGGGCAATGGCAGCATATGCTGAGAATACTACCCAGGTTGGCACATAGAATTCGCTTCCGAGGTATCCTGTGCTGAAAAGTAAAATGGCAATAATTCCCATTGTTTTCTGAGCATCATTGCCACCATGTCCTAAACTAAAGATTGCAGATGAAACTAACTGCATCACCCTGAAAAATGAATCAACTTTATAAGGTGACTTGTTTCTGAAAATATACATTGTTAATGACATCATTAAAAATGCAATCAAAAAACCAATCAGAGGAGAGAGGAAGATAAATAATCCAATCTTTATTATACCACTGGCAATGATATATTTTGTACCTCCGATAACAATTGCGGGACCGATGAGGCCACCGATAAGTGAATGTGAAACACTTATAGGCAGGCCAAAATGAGTACAAAAATACACCCAGCTGATTCCACCTATGAGCGTTGCAAGGATAAAATACTCATTTACAATTGTTGGTTCAATGATTCCCTTTCCGATTGTATTAGCAACATGAAGTCCTAAGATTAGAGCAGCAGCAAAATTCCAGAAAGCAGCCCACAAAACGGCCATTTTGGGAGTAAGTACTCTGGTTGTAACGATGGTTGCAATTGAATTTGCAGCATCATTCATTCCATTCATAAAGTCAAAGCCCAAGGCTATGACAATACATAAAATGACTATAAAGTCCATATAGTTAGTTTGGTGCTGTTATCAGGCGTTTTTGACAATGATAGTGAGGAATACATCAGAAACATCCTCACAACGGTCCATTGCCTTTTCAAGTGAATTGAGAATATCACGCTTCTTTATAAGGCTGATAGCGTTTGTTTCATGGTCGAAAATTTCCGAAAGGAATGAATAGTTTAATGCATCAGATTCGTTCTCAAGTTCACCAATCCTTACACAGTTTTCCTTAAACCGAGAAATCGTATGGATATCTTTCAGCCCAATGGTAACCTGGTTAATTTCATCAGCTGCCTTAACAAGTAACTCTGCCATCTCCAGAAATACAGGAGGTATATCATACATTTTATATAACTGGATTCTCTTGGCTGAAGTATTTATCAGGTCAACAACAGTATCTATTCGATTGGTAAGCTTATGGATGTCTTCCCTGTCAAAAGGAGTTATAAAAGTAGAATTAAGTTGATCGAAAATGTTGCTCAGGATTTTGTCACCGGCTTTCTCAAACTTTTTCACTTTTTTGACCAGCTCATTACGGCCTTCTTCATCAGTGGTAATAAGCAATTCCTTAAATGCCAGAGTACAATCAACCAGGTTAGATGATGCCTGGCAAAACAGAGGATAGAACTTTTTATCCTTTGGAACTAATACTTGGAAGATCTTATCTAATTTCATTTTTCCTTTATTTCAACTTTTCTTTTTGCGGTTGCAAAAGTAGTTAATGTAAGGCATATATTTAACAATGTGATAAGATCTTTAAAAATTTCATTTACCCTTTAAAATGGGGTGCCATGAACCGGAATGCTCATGGCCTGATCATAATAAAACAGATAACAGTTACTTCTTTTCTGCAGGAATTACTACCAGAGAGTCAATCTTCTGTGTATTATCGGGTGAAAGTCCAATAAACTTTATAACACCTGTATCACTTGCTTTGAAAGTGAAAATAGTATCGGTGATTGGATATATTTCAGTACAAATTCCGTCAGTTGATTCATAAGTGCCTGTACCAGTAATAAATACCACTGAATCACCTTGTTTTTGCAACTGAAGTTCAAGATTTGACCAGCATCCGTTTGGTGCTCCGCCTAAGGCATATATACCAATGTTTTGTCCCTGAACAGCCGTATCAGGCAGAGCGATTGAATCTACCTTAATCCAACCGCTGTATTTGATGTAATTGGAACCTTCTTTTAGACATGATGTGAAGAGAAAGAGTGATAGTAAGAGGAGCAAATACCTTTTCATAAAATTCATTAGTTTTTCAGTAAGACGAGAAAAGTCATTAATAGTTGCACAGCAAATTGCTTGCCATTACAATATATTAACTCCGAAAAATGAAATATATTCTTTAGTAACTCCGCTTTTATGCTGAAGTTTAATTTTAACTTTGCACTAGAAACATCGAAAAAACAGCAATCATGTCGGCCATAATTACACTCACTTCTGATTGGGGGTTACTCGATCATTATGTTGGTGCTGTAAAAGGTGCTATAATAAAGCGTTTGCCCGATGCAAGAATTTTCGATATCACACATCAGATTCCCCCTTTTGACCTTAAGAAAGCCGCCTTTATTCTGAAGAATGCATATCATCATTTCCCTGAGAAGACCATCCATATAATAGGTGTCAATACTGAGGAATCAGAGACAGTGCCGCATATTGTTATGAAACATCATAACCATTACTTTATAGGTGCTGACAACGGAATCTTCACACTGCTCTTTAATGAAATACCTGAATCCATTTATGAACTCCGAATACCTCAGGATACAAACTTCTTTACATTCTCTACACGCGACAGGTTTGTGAAAACTGCAGTACATCTTGCTTTAGGAAATGACATTGATGAATTGGGTGTTCCAAGGACTGAACTAAACACATTCATTAATATGCAACCTCAGCTTAATGGAAATCAATTGCAGGCCAGGGTAATGTATATTGATAATTACGAGAACCTATACCTTAATGTTACTTCTGAAGAATTCCGGCAATTTGGAAAGGGTCGCAAGTTCTCACTTTACATTAAAGGTAAACCCGAACGGATTAACATGGTGCATGATGCATACGGTGCTGTTGCAGAAGGTGAAATAGTAGTTTTATACAGTACTACAGGCTTTGTTGAGATTGCTGTAAACAAAGGTAACGCTGCAAGTTTACTGGGTTATAAGGCCGACAATGTTGTTATCATCGAATTCCACGACTAAGGGATTAATCAGGCTCAGAAATCATCGATTCTATTCATTTTTTAAGTACTTTTGCATTCCAATTTTCCTCAGGAATTCCAGATATGTTCACACTCTTCAGAAAAGAAATCCTTAGCTTTCTTAATTCTTTGATAGGCTATATCGCAATAGTTGTATTTCTTGTGATTAATGGTCTTTTCCTCTGGGTTTTCCCGGGAGGATTTAATATTGTTGAATTTGGATATGCCTCTCTGGATAACTTCTTTGTTATGGCGCCTTTTGTTTTTCTCTTTCTCGTGCCTGCAATTACAATGCGTTCTTTTGCTGACGAAAAGAAATCCGGCACTATTGAAATCCTCATAACAAGGCCGATAACAGATTTTCAGATCATTCTTGCTAAATATCTTGCAGGTGTTACACTTGTCGTTTTCTCTCTTCTTCCTACCTTGATCTACGTTTTTTCTGTATATCAACTGGGACTTCCAAAAGGAAATCTTGACTTCGGAGGTTTATGGGGGTCGTATATAGGCTTGTTATTCCTGGCATCCGCTTTTACTGCCATTGGACTTTTTGTATCATCAATTACAGATAACCAAATAGTTGCATTCATTTCAGGTCTTGTAATCTGCGGCTTTGCTTACATAGGGTTCGACCTCATTGCAGATATGACTATGTTTGGCAAAGCGGGTTTGTTTGTAAAATCATTGGGTATCCAGGAGCATTACGCATCAATGAGCAGGGGGGTTATTGATACACGCGATGTGATCTACTTTATCAGCATCATTGCAGTATTTTTCTTACTATCTAAAATATCACTCGAAAGCAGGAAATGGGAAAAGTAACTGAAAACAATAAAAAACAAAAGAAAGATCCAAAATTCGATAACCTGGCACAATTAGGTGCCGGTCTTCTTATTATTGTGTTGATAAATATTATTGGATCATTTGTATTCACCCGTTTTGACCTTACTTCTGAGAAGAGATATACCTTGTCGAAGTCGACAAAGAAAATGCTCCGTGAAACTGACGATATTTTTTACTTCAAAGTGTATCTTGAAGGGGAGTTTCCTTCAGGTTTTAAAAGGCTGAGTCAATCAACCCGTGAAATGCTCGATGAGTTCCGGGCATACAGTGATAACATCCAGTACGAATTTATTAACCCTTCAGCCTCCGAAGATGCCAAGGTAAGGAAGGATGTATACGATCGGTTGATTGAACAGGGGCTTGAACCAACAGACCTGGCTGTAAGGACAAAAGAAGGACAGAAACAACAGAGTGTATTTCCCGGTGTATTGGTAACCTACAAAGGAAGAACAGTACCCATATCCCTTCTTGCAAACAGACTTGGCGCTGCTCCTGAAGCAATTATTAATAATTCTGTCCAGGCTCTGGAATATAACCTGGTAAGTGCCATCAGAAAATTAAGTATTACTTCAAAACCTAAAGTCGCTTTCATTCAGGGACATAGTGAATTAGGCAAACTTGAAACAGCCGATATTGCAATTGCACTATCTGACTTCTACAGTATTGAGTATGTAGATATCAAAGGCCAGATAAACTCGCTGACAGAAAGAGTTCAGGGTGAAAATGGGAGTTACAGTCTCCAGAATAAGTTTAAGACTATCATCATTGCTAAGCCTGATTCGGTTTTCAGTGAAAAAGATAAGTTTATCATTGACCAGTTTGTAATGCATGGTGGTAAAGTGCTTTGGCTCATTGATCCAGTATTTGCAACAATGGACAGCCTTCAGAAAACAAATAGTACTATCGGGATTACACAGGATATAAATCTCAATGACCTATTATTCAAATATGGGGTTCGTTTGAATAGTAACCTGTTGATGGATCTATCAGCTTTGCCTATCCCAATGGTAACCGGATATATGGGAAATCAACCACAGTTTGAATTCTTTCCCTGGCCTTATTTTCCTGTTTTGGTCTCAACCTCCTCTAATCCAGTTGTTAAGAATATTAATGCCATTCGTACAGAATTCATCAGTAGTATTGATACGGTCGGCGATCCGGCTATTAAGAAAAGTATATTGCTCACAACTTCAAAATATACTCGTGTTGAACAAACCCCGGTAATGATAAGCCTTTCAATACTTGGACGTGACCCCGATACAAGGGATTATTCAGATTCCCCTCAACCGGTGGCTGTTCTGCTTGAAGGAGTATTCAACTCTGTATTCACTAACCGAATCCCAAAAGAAATATCTGAAGCTCCCGAGATTGGATTTACAGCAAAAAGTCCGGAAAACAGAATGATTGTGATCGCTGACGGTGATATTATAAAGAACCAGGTACAATTTTCGAATGGCCAATACATACCATTGCCATTAGGATACGACAGGCACACAGGACAAACATTCGGAAACAAGGAACTTATTCTTAATGCTGTCAATTACCTGAGTGATGATGCCGGGCTTATGGCAGTGCGCTCTAGAGAATTAAGGTTAAGGGCACTGGATGTGAATAAAGCCCGCGAGAATCTTCTCAGCTGGCAGTTAGTTAATATTTTAATACCTGTCGTGCTTGTAATACTGTTTGGAATAATCCAATTTGCAATACGTAAGCATCGTTTCAGTAAATAATAATCTTCCGCCTTATGACCAGAAATAAAATCTTACTATTAGTCACTACTATACTGGCAGTTATCGCCATTGCATTGCTATTTACCAGGAAAAATACAACACTTAGATCTGATATCAGTGAATTTGCAGTGAAGGATACTGCATCTATTACTAAAATCTTCATGGCTGATAAGTTCAATCAGCAAGTTACTCTTGAGCGGATTTCCAGTGGCAACTGGAAGCTAAATGGAAAGTATGATGCACTTCAGGAAAACATGGAAACTTTCCTAAATACGCTTGCAAATATGGAAGTCAGGGAGCCTGTTGCCAAAGCTGCCCATGACAATATACTGAAAATGATGGCTGCCAAATCGGTTAAAGTTGAAATATACCAGCACAAATACAGGATTAACATTGGCGGTATTACCCTTTTCCCATATGAAAAACTCACAAAAACATACTTTATAGGTGATGCCACCATGGACAATACCGGAACATTTGGATTAATGGAAGGTGCTGAAACACCGGTTGTTCTTTATATGCCGGGTCTCAGGGGCTTTATTTCTACCAGATTTTCAACTTCCGAGACTGATTGGAGAGTCCACACGATTTTCAATAAGAAATTGCCTGAAATAAAGAATATCAAAGTTGAATTCATTGATCAACCTGAAGAATCTTACATTGTTGAGAATATGAATGACCAGGCACTTAAACTTATCAGGCTTAGTGATAACCTGGAAATCCAGGGTTATGACACACTGAAACTTGTAAGCTTTGTAAATGCTTTCAGGAAGGTGAATTATGAGGTGCTCATGAATGATATGGAGCCGGCAAAGAAAGATTCAATTATGAACTCTGCCCCAAAACATAAGATTACACTTCAGACAAAAGATGGACAAACTCAATCAGTGCGTACATTCGTCAGGTTACTGCCTGAACCTGAAGTTAATGTTTTTGACGGTTCAATTATTACCTATGATCTCGACAGGATGTATGGCCTCGTGAATGAAAGCGATTTTGTTGTAATTCAATTTTTTGTTTTCGACAAACTATTAATGCCTTTGTCATCGTTTACTAACCAACGAGTAGCGAATGAATAAGCTATATTCCTCAAAAGTCCTGGTGACAGGAGGTGCCGGCTTTATCGGCTCAAATCTTTGTGAAGTTTTGCTGGCCCAGGAAAATAAAGTGGTTTGCCTTGATAATTTTGCAACCGGCAAAAGGGAAAACATTGCAGGTTTTCTGGACAATAAAAACTTCAGACTCATTGAAGGAGATATCAGGGATCAGGCTACCTGTCATGAAGCATGTAAGGATGTTCAGTATGTTCTTCACCAGGCAGCCTTAGGATCTGTGCCCCGCTCTATAAATGATCCGGTAACTTCAACAGAAGTAAATATCGATGGCTTTGTTAAGATGCTGGTTGCTGCCAGGGATGCTGGTGTTAAACGCTTTGTTTATGCCGCAAGTTCTTCTACATACGGTGATCATCCGGCATTGCCCAAAAAAGAAGAAACTATTGGTAATCCTCTGTCTCCATATGCCATTACCAAGTATGTAAATGAACTCTATGCTAAGGTGTTTGCCGACCTTTACGGCATGCAGACCATTGGCTTAAGATACTTCAATGTATTCGGTAAACGACAGGATCCTGACGGCGCCTATGCTGCGGTGATACCTAAATTTATCAAAGCCATTTTAAAAGGAGAATCTCCCACAATAAACGGTGATGGATCGCAGTCCCGCGATTTTACTTATGTTGACAATGTGGTTCAGGTTAATCAATTAGCCCTGTTATCACAAAATCCCAAAAGTATTAATACGGTATATAACGTTGCTTATGGTGAGAATACTACATTAAACGAGCTATACTCCTACCTCATTGAATTCCTGGCACCCCACAAACCGGAAGTCAGCACCCTTAAGCCAGAATATGGTCCGTCACGTAAAGGTGATGTACTTCATTCACTCGCGTCAATCGAAAAGGCAAAAGAACTTTTGGGCTATGATCCGCAATACAGCATCCGCGATGGATTAAGAGAGGCAATTGACTGGTATGTAAAGAACCTGTAAGTTTTTTCTGTGCAAGTTAGAACTATCTTTGTTCGCTTTAATGCCTTTACTAATGTTCGAGAACCTTAATCAACCATATCTCTTCAATAATAATTTCAAGCATAGCCTAAAAACTATCATGCTTGTCACTATGGGATATATGCTAATAGTTCTCTATTTTCAACCTTTTGGAATAAACTTCCTGAATTCTTCAGGAGATGGCTATTTCGTTTTAGGAAGTGGCATATTAACTGCCCTCACTTTTTTTGTCAATACACAGGTTTTGCAAGGTATATTCCCAAAAACCTTTGATCCTAAAAGGTGGACAATAAAGAAGGAACTCATTCAGAATATCTGCATGTTCATTTTTTTATCCGCATCGTTTGGTTTTCTGGGATATTTTCTGAAAGTTAAATACATGGAATACTCAATGCCTTACATACTTTCATGCGCTCTTGCATTGCTTCCAATAGCTCTTTTTAATTTTAGCAACTACAATAATTCATTAAAGCTGAAGATGGTTAAGGTGTTTGACTCAGGAAAGCACTGGCTGGCTGAAGAAAAAAAACACCTGGAATCTGCTAAAGTGCAGCAAACTGAACAACCTGAAAATATTGAAAAAGTTGTTTTTACTTCTGAAAACAGGAAAGAAACAATGACCTTCAACATTAATGATATCGTTGTATTGAGATCAAGTGGAAATTATGTTGAGATTTACTACAAGAGTGGAAAGTCTGTCAATAAAAACCTTATACGTCAAACGCTATCTAATCTTGAAGGTAAATTGACAGAGTTTCCGCAGTTCATCCGTTCTCACCGATGTTATCTTATAAATACCAAATGTTCAGGAAAGCTGTCACTGGCATCAGGTAACTACACTCTCAACATGCACGGAGTCGATTTTGAAATACCTGTGTCAAGAAATAGACAGTCAGAGGTAAGGAAATTAATTTCTGAATAGTATTCCCAGAACTTTCATCCCTCCTGTTCGTCCCTTAAATTATTACATTTCGTCCCTAAAGCCCGCAATTGCTCACTAATTAAGTGATTCAAACCATTTTTGGAACACATAGACTGAGTTTAGCCTAATCTTGCGCAAAAAATCGCAAGATGATGAAAGAACTTACAATTGGTCATTTAAAATGTTCTTTACCGATAATTCAGGGTGGAATGGGTGTAGGTATATCCTTGTCAGGACTTGCCTCATCTGTAGCCAATGAAGGTGGTGTAGGTGTAATATCATGTGCAGGTATTGGCATGCTTTATAAAAATGGCCATGATTATCTTCAGAATTGTATTTACGGGCTTAAACAGGAAATTACAAAAGCCAGAAAGTTAAGCAAAGGTATAATTGGCGTGAACATAATGGTAGCACTTACTAATTTTGCTGATATGGTTCGCACCGCACTAGATCATGAGATCGATATTATCTTTTCAGGTGCTGGCCTGCCCTTGGACTTACCTTCGTACCTTAAACCTGGCAACAGGACATTGCTGGTACCCATAGTATCTTCAGCCAGGGCAGCTGAATTAATCTGTAACAAATGGATCAATAGTTATGGTTACATTCCAGCCGCTATTGTGGTTGAAGGCCCTGAAGCAGGAGGCCATCTTGGATTTAAGACCGAACAGTTAATTGATAAGGCATTTTCACTTGAAGAAATAATTCCCGATGTGTTAACCGTGGTTCAAAAATTTGAAACACTCCACAATTGCAGTATTCCGGTTATTGCAGGAGGAGGTATTTATAGCGGTGAGGATATTCATAAATTCATAGAAATGGGAGCATCAGGAGTTCAGATGGGTACCCGGTTTGTTGCTACAGAAGAATGTGATGCTACAGATGAGTTTAAGCAAGCATACATCTCAGCCAGGAAGGAAGACATCAGGATTATTAAAAGTCCGGTAGGAATGCCCGGAAGAGCTATAAACTCCAATTTCCTCGAAGCAGTAGAAGCCGGAGAAAAGAAACCTAAATCGTGTCCGGTTAATTGTATTAAAACCTGCGACGTTGATAAAGTACCGTATTGTATTATTGCATCACTTACTTCTGCCTTAAAAGGGAACTTTACAAAAGGCTACGCATTTGCAGGAAGCAATGTATGGAAAGTAAAAAGTATAGTAACTGTTAAAAACCTTGTAAAGGAGCTGAGGGAAGAGTACTCTGCCGTTATAAAGAAAAAAATTGCAGGCAAAAACTACTAATTTCCCGAAATCATTTCTTATCCGATAACTGTCGCTGAAATTTTCCTTGCCCCTCCATTATTCCTGAACTCACAGAGATAGATTCCCTGCCATGTACCCAGGTTTAACTCACCGTTCTTAATTGGTATGATAATACTGCTTCCTGTCAGAACTGACTTAATGTGTCCCGGCATATCATCCTTTCCTTCCTCATAGTGCTTGTATAAATAATCTCCTTCGGGTACAAGTTTATTGAAAAAGATGTTGAAATCCTCCAGTACTTCTTTGGCAGAATTTTCATTAATACATAAACCTGCTGAAGTATGCTTTATAAAAAGATACAGTACTCCTGTCTCCGGTAGTTCCGGAAGTTCCTTTTCAACTATAGATGTGATTAGGTGGAAGCCACGCTTGAACGGGGGTAAAGAGAATTCTGTTTGTTTTACCATATCCTATTAAGATTGTTAATAAAACCAAGACCTTCCGAAAAAAGTTTCCGGAAGGTCTTAGTTCTGCAAAATTAGAAATTTTAATCTTCAATAACGACAGGAATACCAACGGCAATGTCTTCGAGTATTGCTGTTGTTAATGATTTAGGCCTTTCCAAAGGATAGCCAAGTGCCCTGTCCCAAATTATGTTTGCACAAATACCGATTGCTCTTCCGATGCCAAAAAGTACAGTGTAAAAATCGTATTCTTTAACACCATAGTGCCATTGGATAATACCTGATTGAGCATCAACATTTGGCCATGGGTTTTTCGCCTTGCCCTGCTCCAGGAGTATAGGAGGTACTATCTTGTAAAGCATATCTACCACTTTGAATAAGGGGTCGTCAGACAAGTTCTTAAGGCTGAAATCTCTCTGAAGCATATACCTTGGGTCGGTTTTACGTAAAACTGCATGCCCGAATCCAGGGATTACTTGTCCTGACTTAAGGGTATCCCATACGAATTTGCTTAAATGCTCTTCAGTAGGCACCTGTCCATCCATCTTTTCCATCAGGTCATGCAACCAACGAAGTACTTCCTGGTTAGCCAATCCATGCAGAGGTCCGGCCAGGCCATTAACCATAGCAGAAATAGAAAGATAAACATCCGATAAAGAACTTGCCACAAGGTGACCTGTATGAGCACTTACATTTCCGGCTTCATGGTCAGCGTGAATAATGAAATGCATCCTTGCAACATCATCGTAAGGTTTTGGAATACCCATCATATGGGCAAAGTTTCCACCAAAATCCAGGTTTGGATTTGACTGTATCCTCTTACCGTCACGGTATAATTTTGCATAGATATAAGTACCTATCTCGGGAAGTTTAGCCAAAAGGCTAAGTGTGTCTTCATAGGTAGGATCCCAGTAATCAGCCTTCTTCAATGAACCCTGATGATATTTCTTAGTGAAGAAAGATTCACGGTGCATCGTAAGAATAGCCGTTGAGAATATAGTCATTGGATGGCTGCAACACGGCATACCATCAATTACTTCGTAAATATATCTCGGGAGAATCCTGCGTTTATTAAATTCATCGGCTACTTCTGAAGCCTGTTCTTCATTTGGAATATCACCGGTCAAAAGAAGATAGAACAATGATTCAACTGTGGGCATTTCGGAATTATGAGCTTTAGGAAGTTTTTCAAAAACTTCGGGAAGCGTGTATCCCCTGTAGCGGATACCTTCCATTGGATCAAGGTACGATATATCTGATACCAATGATTTAATGCCCCTCATCCCTCCAAGTATCTGACCGATTGTAATCTTGTCAACAACCACATCGCCGTATTCTTTCATCAGGCGCTCAGTTCTTGGCCTCCATTCCTGGATCTTTTCGTAAAGGGTGTCTTTAAGCCTCTTTGCCATTTTAGTGATATATAAGGTTTTACAATGTTATAATTATTGTTGCATTGCTTTAATTATTTCTGTACCGAACTCTGATGTTTTGAGTTTAACTGCATTTTGCATTAAACGGTGAAAGTCATAAGTTACTTTCCCTGCGTTTACTGTTTTCTCTAATGATTTATAGATTAGATCAGCAGCCTCATGCCAGCCCATATATTCCAGCATCATAGCACCCGATAAAATTACTGAACCCGGATTTACCATATCCAAACCGGCATATTTGGGTGCTGTGCCATGTGTTGCTTCAAAGATAGCATGACCGGTAACATAGTTAATATTGGCGCCTGGTGCAATACCAATACCGCCAACCATAGCAGCCAGTGCATCTGAAATATAATCACCATTAAGGTTGAGTGTTGCTATTACTGAATACTCAGCCGGCCTTAATAAAATCTGCTGCAGGAATGCATCTGCAATAACATCTTTTACAATTATCTTTCCCGATTTGGCAGCTTCGTCCATTTTATGGTCAGCCGCTTCTTTTCCTTCAGCTTTTACAATCCTGTCGTACTCAGCCCAGGTAAACACAGAGTCGCCGAATTCTTTCTCTGCCAGTTCATAGCCCCAATTTTTGAAGGCTCCTTCAGTAAATTTCATGATGTTGCCCTTATGAACAAGGGTGAGCGAAGGTAACTTTCTTTCGATAGTATATTCCAGTGCTGCTCTTATGAGCCTTTCACTTCCCTCTTTTGATACAGGCTTAATACCTATCGAACTGCTCTCAGGGAAACGTATTTTTTTAGTTCCCATCTCCCTGATAAGAAATTCCTTCACCTTAGTGGCTTCAGGAGTTCCATTCATGTATTCTATACCGGCATAAATATCCTCAGTATTTTCCCTGAAAATATGCATATCCACTTTAGAAGGATCTTTTACAGGACTTGGCACTCCGGGTACCCATTTAACAGGTCTTAAACATACGTAAAGATCAAGTTCCTGGCGTAACGCCACATTGAGTGACCGAATACCTTCGCCAACAGGTGTAGTAAGAGGTCCTTTAATTCCGACTTTGTACTTTTTAAAATCTTCCAGCGTCTGAATCGGAAGCCACTCCCCTGTTTTATTAAACGCTTTTTCACCGGCAAGTACTTCATGCCAGATGATCTTCTTCTTATTATTGTAAGCATTCGCAACTGCGGCATCAATTACACGCACTGATGCTGCCCAAATATCCGGCCCTGTACCATCACCTTCTATAAAAGGAATTATTGGCTGGTCGGGTACCGTAAGCTTTCCATCTTTAATGGTTATAGTCTGTTGTTCCATCACAAATCTTTAGGGAGCTAAAATTAGAAAAAAATATTAAACATGCAAGATATTAGATGCGTTCCTGAGATTTTCTTTTTCCGCAATAACAATCTATGTCTGTATTTGTTCTCATTAGTGCTTCATATATGGAATGTACTGATTAAATAACTCTGCCTGAACAGAATCATCACCATGTCAATACCAGCATCAAAAGGATTAATAGTGTTTGACGGTTATTGTTTTTTATGTAACAACCTGGTGAATCTTTTACTTCGGATTGATAAGAAGGAGAAATTCCTTTTCACACATTTTGAGTCTGGTACATGGAAAAGCATCAATCCTTCAAAGCCATTCCTAGCCAACAGCATTGTCTACGTTTCTGGTAACAGTCATTATATTCAATCTGAAGCAGTTCTGAAAATACTTGCAGAATTAAGTTACCCCTGGAAGGTATTATACATCCTTAAATACATTCCTTTCAACTGGAGGGAGAAATTATACAGGTTAATTGCAAGAAACCGATATCATATCTTTGGCAAAAGGGAGACGTGCAGTATACCAACTCCTGAATTATCCCATCGCTTCTTACCCTGATCTGCAGTTAATCACTTTTCAGCATGCAAATAGCAACTTAATACCTTCTATTGATGAGGTACAAAGTATTTTGACTAATTTTGGGGACGAATGTAAATACCTTCCGACCACATGAATATTTATAAATTATCTCTCTCAGCTATAGTATTTCTACTACTGACTATTTCTGCATCTTTTGCCCAGGATGGTGTGATTAGAGGATTTGTTTATGAGAAGGAGACAGGAGAACCTATAATATTCACAAATGTATACCTGCATCGTACAACTTATGGCGCAGCTACTGACGTTAATGGATATTTTACAATTTCAAAAATTCCGGAAGGAAATTATACTCTGATGGTAACTTATTTGGGTTATGATACTATCCGTGAACAGGTAACTGTTAAAAAAGGAACTGTTCTCACAAAGAAAATTTACGTAACCACATCAGCTTTTAATCTTCAGGAAGTACAGATTACTGCTGAGCAAGCCGAGGCCAGAACTGATACAAGGACATCTGTTATCAAATTAACCCCTAAACAGATCAGCCGAATACCAACCATTGGCGGACAACCTGACCTTGCGCAGTATTTGCAGGTTCTTCCGGGAGTTGTCTTTACAGGTGACCAAGGCGGGCAATTGTATATCAGGGGAGGCTCTCCTATCCAGAATAAAGTAATACTCGATGGAATGGTGATTTATAATCCATTTCATTCAATTGGACTGTTCTCTGTATTCGACACTGATATCCTTCGTAATGCAGATATTTTCACCGGAGGTTTTAATTCAGAGCATGGAGGAAGAATATCATCCGTAATGGACCTTACTACTAGAGATGGTAATAAAAAGAGGGCTTCAGGAAAAGTCGGATTCAGCACATTTGGTGGTAAAATTATGCTTGAGGGCCCTATAATGAAGGAAAAAGAAGATGGTAAAGGAAGTGCTTCCTATATCCTCACTGCAAAGAATTCATACCTGAAACAAAGCTCCGACATATTTTACAATTATATTGATACTGCAGGTCTTCCTTTTAATTACACCGATATCTACGGCAAAGTTTCTATCAATGCAAGTAACGGATCGAAGGTAAATCTCTATGGTTTCAATTTTAATGATAAAGTTGACTACACCAACATGGCTACCTATAACTGGAAGTCAAGGGGTGCAGGTGTAAACTTTGTCATTATACCGGGTTCAAATCCGGTGCTGATGGAAGGTAACTTTGCTTATTCAAGTTATGACATTGGCATGAAGGAAGAAGCTCAGCCCGCTCGTTCAAGTGTTATCAATGGCTTTAACCTTGGGCTTGGTTTTACATATTTTCTCGGGAAAGATGAGATAAAGTATGGCATTGAAATGCTGGGCTTCAAAACAGAGTTCGATTTCTCAAATTCAATAGGATTAAAATATAGCCAGATAGAGAACACAACAGAGATAGCTGCTTTCGTGAAATACAAAATGACCCGGGGTAAACTATTGTTTGAACCGGGATTTAGATTACAATACTATGCATCTCTTTCAAATTTCTCACCTGAACCAAGGGTTGCAGTTAAATATAATGTCACCGACCATATCCGGGTTAAAGCAGCTGCAGGTATCTATTCTCAAAATCTACTGAGTGCTAATTCTGACAGGGATGTTGTGAATCTTTTCTACGGATTCCTCTCAGGTCCTGACAATTTACAGGAAAAATACAAAGGCAAGGATGTAAACCATAAACTCCAGAAAGCTGAACACGTTGTTGTTGGAGTTGAATTCGACCCTATGCCATATACCAGTATCAACATTGAAGGATATTACAAGAACTTCTCCCAGCTTACCAACATGAACAGGAATAAGATCTTTAATGATGAACCTCCATACTCAACTCCGAATAGTCCGAGTTATGTTGCAGATTATTTCAGGAAAGACTTTATTATTGAGAATGGTAATGCTAACGGCCTTGATTTCTCATTTAAGTACGACAGGAAGAAGATCTATTTATGGGCTGTTTACTCCCTGGCATACGTCAACAGGTCGGATGAAAGGGAAGATTATGTGCCACATTATGATCGCAGGCATAATGTTAACCTTGTTTCTTCATACCGTTTTGGAAAAGAATTAACATGGGAGTTAAATGCAAGATGGAACTATGGTTCAGCATTTCCTTTTACCCAGAACCAGGGATTCTATGAAAAGTTACCATTTAGCAATGGTGTATATACTGATATTACCAGTGAAAATGGAACTTTAGGCTTGGTATACGGAAAACTCAATGGCTCAAGACTCTCAACTTATCACAGACTTGACCTCAGCCTCATGAAACGTATCCAGATAGGTGAAAATGGTCAGCTTGAAATCAACTTTAGTGTTACCAATATATACGACAGGGATAACATCTTTTACATCAATCGTATTACTGGTGAAAAGATATATCAGCTGCCTGTAATGCCAAGCCTGGGCCTGACTTTTTCATTTTAAGGTTTATTCTTTATTGCGTGAATCTAAGATTATCGTCACTGGTCCGTCATTAACCAGTTCAACCATCATATGCGCTCCGAACCAGCCTTCAAACACAGGCACCTTTGCTTCTGATTTGAGGGCCTGGACGAATTCATTGTAAAGCGGAATTGCCTGTTCCGGCCTTGCAGCCCTGATATACGAAGGCCTGTTTCCTTTCTTTGTTTCAGCATGTAAAGTAAATTGGCTTACTACCAGGATTTCCCCTGATACATCAACCACACTTTCATTCATAACTCCTTCCTTATCATCAAATATCCTGAGTTTGGCTATTTTCCCTATGAGAAAAGGAATGTCAGTTATATCATCCCTTGTTTCAATGCCCAATAAAATCAGGAGTCCCTTGCCTATTCTCCTTACTTCATTATCTTCATTAGTAACGGATGCTGAAGATACCCTTTGAATTACAATTCTCATTTACCGGAAAAATTCTAATGTTGGTTGTTATTAATTAATCCCACTCTGCTTCATCAAAATACTCATCATTAAGGATACTGAGGTAGTTATTATACCTTGATTTGCTGATTAATCCCTTTGAAAGTGCAGTTTTTACAGAGCAACCCGGTTCGTGCACATGAGTGCAGTTACTAAACTGACATTCATGCATAAGCTGCCTCATCTCAGGAAACCGCTCAGCAATTTCCTGCTTATCAAAATTAACCAGTCCAAATTCTTTGATACCAGGAGTGTCAATTATAAAGCCACCAAACGATAAAGGAAGCATTTCTGCAAATGTTGTAGTATGTTTTCCTTTCTGGTGATAATCTGAAATCTCTCCGACTCTTCTTAGTAAACCGGGCTCAATAGCATTAATGAGGGCTGTTTTGCCCACTCCTGAATGACCGCTGATAAGTGTTACCTTATCTTTGAGCAATGCCTTTACTTCTTCAATACCGGTTTCCTTCAACGCTGACGTACGGAAGCATGGGTAACCGAGTCCTTCATAAAGTTGTGTCAGTTGATTGAGCTTCATTGCTGATTCCCCGAAAATCAGGTCAATCTTATTGAACACAAGCATTGCCGGAATGTGGTATGCTTCGGCAGTTACAAGAAACCTGTCGATGAAACCTGTTGAAGTCCTAGGGCTTGCTAACGTAACCATTACAATAGCCTGATCAATGTTTGCTGCAATAATGTGCGACTGCTTACTTAGGCGGGTTGCTTTACGGATAATGTAATTATGCCTGTCATCTATGGTCCTGATCAGCCCAACATTATGGTCCTGATCGTAGGTAAACGATACTCTATCGCCAACAGCAAGAGGGTTGGTAGAACGAATACCCTTAATCCTGAAATTTCCTTTAAGGCGGCAGTCAATCACTTCTCCTTTGTCGGTTAAGACATTGCAGGAGCTTCCTGTAGACCTTATGACAACACCTTTGTAAATTTCATCCATTCGCTGGCTTCTGAATATATTTTAAACAACAAATCTAGATATTATGCTTGTAACTTGTAAATTTTGCCCGGTAAACTCTTTACCAATCCTTCACACTCAAGGTTCAATAATCCGGTGGCAATCCTGCCGGTACTTAGTCCTGATTCAATGCATAACTTATCAATACTGCACTCACCATTCTTCTCTAAAAGGTTAACGATTGATTCTTCATCAGGATCAAGTTGAAGAAACAGCTTTTGCTGAGCAGGCTCCTTTCGTTTTTTCTGTTTATCCCACCCCATGATATAACTTATATCATCAGCTTTCTGGATCAATGCAGCCCTGTTTGTCTTAATCAGGTTGTTGCATCCTTCTGAATATGTATCACTAACTCTTCCCGGAACAGCAAAAACGTCACGGTTATATGAATTGGCAATGTCGGCAGTTATTAAAGCACCTCCCTTATTCCCTGCCTCAATTACGATTGTTGCATCCGCAAGTCCGGCAATTATCCTGTTCCGCATGGGGAAATTCTCTCTGTCAGGTTCAGTGTTGCTCATAAATTCAGTTACCAACCCCCCATTTAACAGCATTCTTTGCGACATCTGCGAATTGACAGATGGATAGATCCTGTCAAGACCATGTGCGAGAACACCTACTGTAGGCAATCCGTAGTCGAGGGCAAACTTATGAGCTGAGGTATCAATACCATAAGCAAGCCCGCTAACAATCATAACATTCATTTCTGTAAGCCCTTCAATTATAGTACGGCACATCTCCCTGCCATAATCAGTGGCTTTGCGTGTACCTACAATGCTGACTATATGTGTTGAATTAAGGTCAGCATTTCCTGATGTATAAAGAAGTATCGGACTGTCACTGCATTGGCTCAATCTGAATGGATAGTCGTCATCAGTAAAAAAATACGTCCTGATGTTGTTATCTTCAATGAAAGCCAGTTCTTCTTCAGCTCTTTTGAAATACTCTGCAGTATTGGAGAATACCCCTGCTATATTTTCTCCGATTCCCGGTATTTTCATGAGTGCAGATTTCTTTTCTCTGAATAGTTCTTCGGGTGATCCGATGTGCGATACTAGTTTTCGCGCTGAAACATGCCCAATTCCCGGCAGCAGGGTAAGGGCTATGCGGTAGATGAGATTGTTTGTAGTATTGTCAGACATTTAGCGAAGGTATACATTTTTGCTGTTGGATTAATCGGTGATACATTGTTTCAGCTTTAATATCTTTGTGAATAATAAACATCAGCGGGTTGAATAAAGAACTAATAAACATTAAGGAGACTAACAAAAAATACCAGAAAGTACTAGTATGTCCCCTCGACTGGGGGCTGGGACATGCAACCCGCTGTATTCCAATCATACAGACACTTATTGATGCCGGGGCTGATGTGTATATTGCCGGTGATGGCGAAAGTATGAAACTGCTGGCTGATGAATTTCCTGCTGTAAGACAGTTGTTTTTAAAAGGCTACCGTATAAGATTTTCCCGCAGATGGTCAGTTGGAACATACCTTTTGTATAACCTGCCCAGGCTGACATTGAGGATATTTAAGGAACACTTTGAACTAAATGATCTGATTAAAAGCCATGGTTTTGATATTGTAATATCCGACAATCGTTACGGATTATGGAGCAAAAAAGCATTCTCTGTTTTCATAACTCACCAGTTGAATATTATTCCTCCATCTTCCTTCAAATGCACTATGTCTGTGTTGAGGTTTATTACAAGATTCTTTATTAAAAAGTATTCTGCCTGCTGGATTCCGGATGTTGAAGAGTCTCCCGGGTTATCCGGCAACCTGTCTCACCGGCATCCGATCCCCCCTAATGTTAAATATGTAGGTGTAATAAGCCGGATTACCTGTGGTGATGATGTTAAAGACAGAACAGATACTTACAGTCTGGTTGCAGTACTCTCAGGTCCTGAACCACACAGGACTGCCTTTGAGAAGATTCTAAGGCAACAACTGCCCCTACTTCAGGAAAAATCTCTGCTCATAAGGGGTATAACAGGGACTGACAACTCAGAGGCCGTAACCGGGAACCTGACAATTATTGATTATGCGGGCAGTGAAACGCTATCTTCGCTTTATAAAAGTGCAGGAGTTATCATCTGCAGGGGCGGCTACTCTACGCTCATGGACCTGTCGGTTAATGGTAATAAGGTAATCTGTGTTCCTACACCAGGACAAACCGAACAGGAATATCTATCACAGTTAATGGCCAGCCGGGGTTATGCGGTGTATAGCTCCCAAAAGGAATTTAACGCAGCCGAATGTTTAATGAAGGTTGATAAAACAACAGGCATTCCCCAGTTAACCCGAACTAAACTCACTCAGGTTATCAACGAACTGCTGAAACATGCTTGAATCAGAGCAACTATAATTACCTTCTGGCTTTTTACTAACTTTGTATCAAATTTTCACAATATGTCTCTATCAAGTATTATTTGGGACGTCAGTCCGGTGATTGTTAAACTAGGGTCAGTGCAGGTCAGATGGTACGGCTTACTGTTTGCCCTAGCATTTTTAAGTGGTTACATTGTGCTTGAACGTTTTGTATTCAGGCGCGAAGGTCTAAAAGTTGACCTGCTGGATAAACTTGCCACTTATGTGATAATAGGTACTGTAATTGGTGCAAGGCTGGGGCATGTTTTCTTCTATGAACCTGCCTATTTTCTGAGTAATCCGGCCAAGATCTTCGCTATCTGGCAGGGTGGCCTTGCCAGTCATGGTGCTGCAATCGGGATACTTCTGGCTATCTGGTTTTACACAAAAAAGACAGGTAAAAGTTACTGGTGGGTGCTCGACAGACTTGTTATTGTTGTTGCACTCGGAGGATTCTTTATCAGGATGGGAAACCTGATGAACAGCGAAATATACGGTCACTTCACATCCCTGCCCTGGGGCTTTATCTATGTGAGGGATGGACAGAGTAATCCCCGCCATCCTACCCAGATCTATGAAGGACTTTGCTATCTCATATTATTTTTCTTTCTACTGCGGTATTATATCAGGAATTACACAACAATGCGTGAAGGAACAATTTTCGGAATTTTCCTCATTGTACTGTTCGGTGTAAGGTTCTTTATTGAATTCCTTAAAGAACCCCAGGTAGGTTTTGAAGCTAATATGCTACTTAATATGGGGCAACTTCTCTCATTACCATTTATTTTATTCGGCATATGGCTTCTATACAAAAACAGTAAAGAGAAAGCGGTAGTGAATAAAAAACAGTAACCCTGAAATTATCTCAGAAACTTATTGATTAAAGTTACAAGAAAAAAGGCTGTCATAAATTATGACAGCCTTTTTTCATTTCCTTAATTGACTTCATTCCTGGTGTACGGAAACTTCGAACTTCAAACTTCGAACCCCGAACCCTGAACCTTAAGGTTGTTGGTTAAACATTTGCATAATCTCCTGGGGAATGTAGAATGATTTCTCCATTTCCTTGATCAGATCCTGCTGCTTATTCTGCTGGGCAATGCTGTAGAGGCGTGCTAATACCATCATCGCCTCATCATTATCTTCCTTGTAGAAGTTAGCAAACTTCGGATCAACCTGATTGTAGAAAGCAAGATTCTCACTAAATACCCTGGCCATTGCTTTCAGGAAGTCATTTGCCTTTGCAGTATCTCCGGCGCGGTAGTATACATCGAGCAGCGGCATCATGTAGATATCAAAAGTGAACTTCTCATTAGGGAATTCACTTATAAGTTTATCAGCGACAGCAACAGCTTCAGTATTCTTACCTTTATTGATCAGAGCCTGTGCAAGACGGATATAACTCTGCTTTGCCATCATATGGTTTCTGAAACTTTCCCTGTCAACAGTAACATCAGGATGGTTTAGATTACCCCATTTGGCTTTATTCATTAATATGTCATAAGAGGCAACTTCATCTACTCCGCCAAGTCCCGGATAGTAATCCTGAGCCGGTACAGGGATAAATTTATACACCACACCTGTCTGGTGACAGTACCTGTCAATATCAAACACCTTGTTTACACTGGACGGACTGGCAAAATAAAGTGGCCTTTCCCAATTATTATTAGCAAGGAAGTCCATGAGCATAAGGTCATTCTTATAGAGGAAGTTGGCTTTTACGTCCCAGTCAATATAAGGTACTATACTGTCCTGCATATAAGGTGGCACAATACCATTCTTAATGGCATTCTCCTTATTTACTGTCAGCCTTACCTTTCTGGTTGGCATAAAATTAACCTGTTCACCATTATTCATGGGGATTTTACTCCTGGGATCTTCACTGGCAATAAAGTCCATGATCTGCTTTATGTCAACCCTTTGCCTGAACTGCTCGTATACAAACAGCACTTCATTTACACCCTTGTTGTATTGTTCAGGGGTTAACTGGAACTTAAGCGGCTCTGAATCATAGATCTTCCTGGCAAGCTGATGCACGTACCAATCACCTGATGAAAGCATGTAATTTACAACCCTTACGTCAGTCCTGATACCTTCAACCTCCTGCGCATACCATAGAGGGAATGTATCATTATCACCATTTGTAATCAGGATTGCATTCTTATCACATGAGTTCAGGTAGTTAGCGGCAAAATCCCTCGCAGCATATTTGCCCGACCTGTCATGGTCATCATAATTCTGGAATCCCATTATAGCCGGTATACTAAGTGTAATAAAGGCCGTTACAGGGATGGTGGCTGCTTTGAGGTGTTTCTTCAGTGCATCATAGATAGCAAATACACCTATGCCGAGCCATATAGCAAAGGCATAGAATGAACCCGCGTATGCATAATCACGTTCTCTTGGCTGGAATGGTGTCTGGTTCAGGTAAAGAACTATGGCTAAACCGGTCATAAAGAACAGCAATGCCACAACCAGTCCGTCTTTGTAATTCCTGTTGAAGTGAAAGAACATACCGATAATACCAAGAATAAGCGGCAGGAAGAAGTAAGTATTCCTTGCTGAATTCTGCATACTCTGCGGCAGTTCGGTTTGTTTTCCTAACCTCCATTCATCAAGGAAGGTAAGGCCGCTTATCCAGTTTCCGTTCTTAATACCGCCATGTCCTTCGATGTCATTCTGCCTGCCTACAAAGTTCCACATAAAGTACCGCAGATACATATGCCCTATCTGGTAACTGAAAAGGAACCTCATATTTTCTGTGAAGGTTGGTTTGTATATTGTTTCCTGTTTACCTTCATCGTTGACAATAGTTATCGGACGGCCCTCTACTTTACCCCAGCTCTTGTATGCCCTCACATGGTTTGCTTGTGAAGAGTACATACGTGGCAGGAAGGTAGTGAACCTTGGATCGTAATTCTGAATAGAATTCTTACGGTCATCTGTTATAACATAACGTCCTTTAGTGTTATCGCGGATATAGATTGGTGAACCATCACTTGCAGGATCGTTGGGATCACCTGGTGAATTATAATACTGTCCGGTAAGTAAAGGCCAGGTGCCATACTGTTCCCTGTTAAGATATGAGAGCAGGCTGATGGCATCATCAGGATTGTTCTCATTGATAGGAGTATTCGCATTTGCCCTGATAACCAGCATTAAAAATGATGAGTATCCGATCAAAATAAACGTAAGTGATAATATAGCTGTGTTTGCCAGGAACTTCCTCTTCTTTTGCGACCAGATAATGCCATAAGTCAGTCCTACGGTGACCAACAGGAAGTATATGATTGTGCCGGAATTAAACGGAAGTCCGATGGTATTAACGAAGAATAACTCAAATTTAGCGGCAAGGCTAACAACTCCCGGGATGATCATATACATGATAACCGCAAGCAGGATAATTGATAGGATTGCTGTTATGACTATTCCCCTTGGAGTAATATTCTGGTATTTCCTGAAATAAAGAACAAACGCAATGGCAGGAATAGCCAACAGGTTCAAAAGGTGGACACCAATTGATAATCCAACAAGGAAGGCAATAAAGATAATCCAGCGTATTGAATGCTTTTCGTCACTCTGCTCTTCCCACTTAAGTATTGCCCAGAATACAACGGCTGTAAAGAATGACGACATGGCATATACCTCACCTTCAACCGCTGAAAACCAGAATGAATCACTGAATGTATAAGCTAGAGCACCTACTAAGCCACTCAGCAGCACCACATAACTTTCACCCTTGGTCATCTCCCTGTTTCCGGCTATCAACTTGCGCGTAAGGTGCGTAATTGTCCAGAAAAGGAACATGATAGTTAATGCACTTACAATGGCCGACATAAAGTTGACCATCATTGCTACATTCTCAACATTACCAAAAGCAAAGAGAGAAAAGAAACGGCCTGCCATCTGGAAAAATGGTGCTCCCGGCGGATGGCCTACCTGCAATTTATAAGCTGTTGAAATGTATTCCCCTACATCCCACCAACTGGCTGTTGGCTCAAGTGTGAGGGTGTAGACAACGGCAGCAATCAGAAAACTGACCACTCCGCCGATGTTGTTGAAACGTTTAAAGTTCTCCATTTAAGTAGAATTTATTCCGGATTGAGTTGATTTTTACTGTAATGTGCTGATCTGATATATGTTGCATTCAATAAGCTGCAATTATTCAAGAAAGCGAAGTTAATCTTTTTTTCTTAATGGTTTTATCAACTGCCATGCTTATCTGAATCATTGGAATTATTGCATTATACAACGAAATCTCATCATATGATAAATAATAAGCAGTAAACAAAATTGAGAGCTGCCGGTTATTAATAACGTTTCTAAATAATAAATACAAATTAAAGCAAACAGGAGATAATACCATGAAATTTGAATTTGCCGACTTACCTTATGCCTATGATGCCCTTGAACCACATATTGACAGGCAGACAATGGAAATACACCACACCAAACACCATAAAGCTTACTTTGATAAATTTACCGCTGCCCTTCAGGGAAGCCCGTTCGCCGATATGTCAATTGAAGAGATATTCAGTAAAATCAGTACTGCTCCGGCAGTTATCCGTAACAACGGTGGCGGATATTATAACCATAATCTTTTCTGGAATATTATGTCACCCAATGGTGGTGGAAATCCAACCGGTAAGATTGCCGAACTTATAAACAGCACTTTCGGCTCTTTTGAGGAGTTTAAAACTAAGTTCAATGATGCCGCTGCCAACCGTTTCGGAAGCGGATGGGCATGGCTGTGTGCAAAGCATGACGGAAGCATCTCAGTATGCTCATCACCTAACCAGGACAACCCTTTAATGGATGTTGCCGAATGTAAAGGCACTCCTATTCTCGGTCTTGATGTTTGGGAGCATGCATATTACCTGAAATACCAGAATCGCCGTCCTGATTATATCGGTGCCTTCTGGAATGTTATAAACTGGGAGCAGGTTAACAAGAATTACGAGAATGCAATTTCCAGGTAATCGTATAACCAAATAACTCAAAACTTATAATGAAAGCAAAATTTTTAATAGCATTAGCATTAACAGTTGCAGTTGGCACTACAGTGTCAGCACAGAACGACAAGAAAGCTGACAAACCAAGGATCAAAGCTGAACATGCCGGTAAATCAGCAAGTGCTGCTGAAGGTAAACAGAACGACAGGCCAATGCCTGTTAAGCCGGGTGTTTATACTTCTGAATGGATGGTTCCTTCAGCGGAACTTAAGTTTAACAACCTCCCTTATGGTTATGATGCACTTGAACCGGTAATCGACAGTAAAACTGTTGAGATCCATTATGATAAGCATCACAGGGGTTATTATAATAACTTCATGGCAGCCATCAAGGGAACTGACCTTGAAAAGATGCCAATTACCAAGATCTTTGCCACTATGAAATCACATCCTGATGCACTCAGGAACAATGCCGGCGGCTATTTCAACCATGTTCTTTACTGGCAGAATATGTCGCCTGACGGTGGCGGACAACCTTCAGGTGAACTTGCCGAGGCTATAAATAAAGCTTTCGGTAACTACCAGGCTTTCACCGAAAAATTCAATGAAGCAGCTAAAACCCGCTTCGGCTCCGGCTGGGCATGGCTTGCCATTGACCTTAATACCGGCGAATTGTTCATCACCTCAACTGCTAACCAGGACAACCCGCTTATGAATGCTGCAGAGCGAAGGGGTTTCCCGATTCTGGCACTTGATGTATGGGAACATGCCTACTACCTGAAATACCAGAATAAGAGAGCCGATTATGTAACCGCTTTCTGGACCAAGGTAAACTGGAACGATGTTGAAGCAAAGTTTAAGGGCTACAGGAACATGAGGGAAGAACTCAAAAAATAAGTTTCCTGTTTCCATTCTAAAAATAAAGAGGCTGTCCCTTATTTGAGACAGCCTCTTTTATTTATTTGGAACTCTAATTACAGTTTCCTCTTTATTTCAACTTCTTCGTATCCTTCAATGATATCCTTAACCTTAAGGTCGTTGAAGTTTTCGATATTCAATCCGCATTCATAACCTGCTGATACTTCCTTCACATCATCCTTAAACCTCTTGAGTGATCCGAGTGTACCGGTATAGACTACTATACCATCGCGTATGATACGTATTTTCGTATTCCTGTGGATTTTTCCATCAAGAACCATACATCCGGCAACTGTACCAACCTTAGTGATCTTAAATGTTTCACGAACCTCAAGGTTACATACAATCTTCTCTTCAATCTCAGGCGAAAGCATACCTTCAATAGCAGCCTTGATCTCGTTGATTGCAGTGTAGATAATTGAGTACATACGGATATCGATCTGTTCCTGCTCTGCAAGCTTGCGTGCACCTAAGGATGGACGTACCTGGAATCCTATGATGATAGCATTGGATGCTGATGCAAGCAGAACGTCACTTTCTGTAACCGCACCCACTGATTTATGAATGATGTTAACCTGTACTTCAGGTGTTGAAAGTTTAAGCAATGAATCGGCGAGTGCTTCAACTGATCCGTCAACATCACCCTTAACGATAATGTTAAGTTCCTTAAAGTCTCCGATAGCAATACGACGTCCGATTTCATCCAGTGTAATATGCTTCTGGGTCCTTATACCCTGCTCACGCTGCAACTGTAATCGCTTGGCAGCAATATTTTTAGCTTCACGTTCATCGCGCATCACCTTGAAGGTATCACCAGCCTGCGGTGCACCGTTCAAACCAAGCAACAGCAACGGAGTACTAGGGCCTGCTTCTTTAATCGGCATATTACGCTCATTGTACATGGCCTTAACCTTACCATAAGTTGTACCAGCCAGAACAAGGTCACCCGGTTTAAGGGTTCCTGCCTGAACAAGTATCTTGGCAACATAGCCACGTCCTTTATCAAGTGATGACTCAAGCACTGTACCTACAGCCAGTTTTTCTGAATTGGCCTTCAGGTCTAAGAGTTCAGCCTCAAGGAGAACCTTTTCGAGAAGCACTTCAACATTTAAGCCCTTCTTTGCAGATATTTCCTGACTTTGATATTTACCACCCCAGTCTTCAACAAGGATATTTCTCTTTGAGAGTTCTTCCCTGATCTTCTCAGGATTTGCATTATTCTTATCAATCTTATTGATCGCAAACACTATAGGTACACCTGCTGCCTGGGCATGGTTGATAGCTTCAACCGTTTGTGGCATCACTGTATCGTCAGCTGCAATCACAATAATTACTATGTCGGTAATCTTGGCACCACGGGCACGCATAGCAGTAAACGCCTCATGGCCTGGAGTGTCAAGGAATGTAATCTTTTTACCATTTTCAAGCTGTACTTCATAAGCACCGATATGCTGGGTGATACCCCCGGCCTCACCGGCAATTACATTGGTATGCCTGATATAGTCAAGCAGCGATGTCTTACCATGGTCAACATGTCCCATCACTGTAACAATAGGTGCTCTTGGAGTGAGGTTATCGTTCTCATCCTCTTCAGTTGTTTCCTCAGCACTTTCAGTTTCTTCAACTCCTACAAACTTAACAGAGTATCCAAATTCGTCGGCAACAACAACAATAGTCTCAGCATCAAGCCTCTGGTTGATTGAAACGAATAGTCCGAGTGATAAACAGGTTGAAATTACCTGGTTAACCGGAACCCCCATAAGGTTAGCAAGTTCATTGGCAGTAACGAACTCAGCAACCATAATGGTCTTCATTTCATCAGCACGCTTGGCAGCTTCTTCTGCCATATGCTGGCTAACGAGCGACCTCTTTTCACGGCGGTGCTTTGATGCTTTTGATTTACCACCACCACTCAGGCGCTGTAATGTTTCTTTTATCTGCTTCTGGATATCTTCAGGTGACAATTCAACCTTAGGTGCTTCACGCCTTACAGGTCCTCTGCGGTCTTTACCACCACCTCTCTGCTGCTGGCCACCGCCACCACCGCCCTGGGGACGCTGGAACTGGCCACCCTGTCCGGGACCTCTGCTTTGACCTCCCTGCTGCTGGCCACCGCCACCCTGAGCCGGCCTGTTAGCTTGTTCAGGAGTGGAAGTTTCACCTTCATTCTTTATACGTTTACGTTTCTTTTTCTTATTCTTCAGTGAATCATCAGATGAACTGGCCACCGGTTTTTTAGGCTCCGGTTTTCTTGGCTCAGGAAGCTTCATTGTACCAAGGATAGTAACACCCTCAAGTTTCCTTACCTCAGTCTTGAGGAAGTTTGATTCTTTCTCAGGAGCAGCAGGAGCTTCCGGTTTTTCTTTTTCTGGTTCTTTAACTTCAGGAGCAGCCTCTGGTTGTGGTGCTTCTGCAACAGGTTCTGCAGGTTTTACCTCTGCAGCAGGTTCTTCTGCCTGCTTATGCTTCCTGTGGTGCACAGGATGCTCTTCCTTAGGTTTCTCCTGTTCAGCAGCTTTAGCTTCAGGTTCTGCCTGTTTTTCTTTTTTCCTGTGTGTTTCTTTGCCCTTTTTAGGCTTGTTAAACGCATCAAGATCTATCCGACCGAGTACTTTAATACCCTTGGTTTCTTCTTCAGCAGGCTCTTCAATCTTTACCTCAGCGGGTGCCTGTTCAACAGGTGTTGTATCTGCCTTTGGCTCTTCCTTAGGCTGAACTGGTTCAACTGGTTGTTCTTTCTTTACAACCGGTTCTTCCTTCTTTATTTCAGGTTTTTCTTCTTTTACCGGCTCTTTAACATGTTCTTTAACAGGTTCTTTTATAGGTTCAGCAGCAGGCTTAACCTCTTTAACAGGTTCAGGCGCAGCAACTTCTTTAGGAGGCTGTGGCTTGTGAATCCGATTGTCAATAGGCATATTCCTGATGAATAGCTCATCACGCTGGCCATCCATATCATCATCGTCGACAACAGCTTTCTTGTCGGCAATGGAGATAGTTTTATGCTGGGTATATTCGAGCTCTATCTTCTTAGAAGTTTCCTTTACTGTTTTTTCGGTTGAATACTCTTTAACCAGTAAAGCATAAACTTCAGGGGTGAGCTTAGTGTTGGGGTTATTGTCGATCTTAATTCCCTTTTTATTCAGGAACTCGACAATAGTAGGTACCCCTACATTAAACTCTTGCGCTGCTTTCCCCAGTCTGCTGCTTTTTAATTCTGCCATATTGTAATCTTCTGTTGTTTGTATCCGCAAATTAGTGCGGATTTTCTTTATTATTGCGCTAATATAGTTATTCAAGCGTTGCGGGTTCTGTTAGTAATGTTTATTAAATTCAGCCGTATACACGGTTGGATTAATCAAACTCTGCACGTAGTATCCTGATAACTTCTTTAATCGTTTCTTCTTCAAGGTCAGTTCTTGTCACCAGCTCATCAAGAGTGAGTTCAAGAACACTGCGTGCTGTGTCACAACCGATAGCCTTGAGCTCATCAATAATCCACTGATCGATTTCATCAGCAAATTCCTGAAGGTCAACATCTTCATTGTCGATTTCAGTATCCCTGTAAACATCAATCTCATAGCCTGTAAGTTTACTTGCAAGCTTGATATTGTAACCACCTTTACCGATGGCCAGCGACACCTGGTCGGGCTTCATGTAAACATCGGCTCTTTTCTCTCCTTCATTAATGGAGATGGATGATATTTTAGCCGGACTTAAAGCACGTGTAATGTAAAGTGAAATATTGTTTGTGTAATTGATTACATCTATATTTTCATTCCTGAGTTCCCTCACAATTCCATGTATCCTTGAACCCTTCATACCAACACAGGCACCTACAGGATCAATGCGGTCATCATAACTTTCAACAGAAATCTTTGCCCTCTCGCCGGGAACCCTCACGATATTCTTTATGGTGATAAGTCCGTCATAAACTTCAGGCACTTCCTGTTCAAAGAGGCGCTCAAGGAATACGGGTGAAGTACGTGAAAGAACAATTACCGGAGTATTGTTCCGCATATCAACCTTCGACACAACTGCCCTTACTGAGTCACCCTTCCTGTAAAAGTCTGAAGGTATCTGCTCAGAGCGAGGAAGTGTGAGCTCAATATACTCATCATCCATAACAAGAATTTCCTTTTTCCAAACCTGGTAAACTTCACCTGTGATGATTTCACCAATTTTCTCCTTGTACTTTTTAAAGATGTTATCCTTTTCGTATTCCTGGATCTTTGACATCAGGTTCTGACGGATAGTAAGGATTTCACGGCGACCGAAATCTTTCATCTTGATTTCTTCGGTCACTTCTTCACCTACTTCAAAGTCAGGTTCAATTTTAATAGCGTCAGAGTAGGCTATCTGCCTGTTTTCATCTTCAACTTCTCCATCTTCAACAATTTCACGGTTTCTCCATATCTCGAGGTCTCCCCTGTCGATATTTACGATTACATTGAAGTTATCATCTGAGCCATGTTTCTTGATAAGCATATGCCTGAAAACATCCTCAATGATTCGCATCATTGTTTCACGGTCAATGTTTTTGAATTCCTTGAATTCGGAAAAAGTTTCTACTAAATTGATATGTTCCATCTTTATAATATATTCTTGAAAATGAATGATCGGTTATTTAAATGAAATCACTTCCCTGACACTCTTTATTTCTCTAAACGGGATTTCCTTAACCTGCTCTGTAACTTCCTTCTTGATTTTTGATACAGTTTTGACGGTGATCTTCTCATCATCAGCAGCAACGAGTGTTGCTTTGAGTGCAGTTTTATCCGCCATTTCTACATCAACTTCCTTGCCAATTATTTTAACATACTGACGCAGAAGCCTTAATGGCTGACCGATTCCTGCTGACGATACGGTTAAATTGTAATCGTCGGCATCACGGTCATACTCCGATTCAATATGCCTGGTAAGTGCCACGCAATCTTCTATCTTCACTCCTGTGGTATCCCTGTCGAGAAGTACCGTAATGTTGTTACCTGCCCTGACCTTAATATCTACAACAAAAATATCAGTGCCTTGCAGGTAATTTTCAACAGTTTTTTGTATTTCTTCAGCTTTTATCATTTTTTGTTCTAATAAAAGAGGGGACAACAAAGCCCCCTCAACCTCTTTTCACCATACTCTATCGTCTATGCCACTACTGGTGATTCGAATTTATCAGTTGTCCGACCAGGGCTCGAACCTGGAGTCTTCTGAACCAAAATCAGACGTGTTACCATTACACCATCGGACAGACTTCCCTAAAAAGGTGTGCAAAAATAGTCATATTTTTTGAATTATCGAAATATTTTGGCAAAACTTAACGGTTTCATCGTTTCAGGGTTTCAATGTTTCAGGGTTACAGGGTTACAGGGTTTCAGGGTTTCAGGGTTTCAGTGTTTCTGATCGGTCCCAGAGTTTTTATCGAGGGGGTGGGTTTCACGATAAACTTTTCGTCCCGTTAGGGACTTAATATCGGTAGAAAGAAAAAATATCCCCTCCGCTGTCGTTTTGTCCCGTAGGGACAATATATTATCAGAAATTAACAACCACTTTGAGGTTCAACTGGCGGGGAGTGAGGTAATTCGGAACAGCATACTGCCTGTTGGTGACGTCCTTTACCCAGATATAAGAAATCGTGTTGTTAACCTGCAGTAAATTCAGCACCTCAAGGCTTATCCATGCATCACTGATAAACTTCAGCCTGTTGCGGGTGTTTGTTTCTGAATACCTTGAAGCTCCTACCAACTGCTTCGAGAATCCTATGTCGACCCTCCTGTAGGATGGCATCCGTTGCATATTCCTCGACCTGATGGTGCCGGGCGGACTGTATGGCAGACCTGTGCCGAACACAAGGTTAAGATGCATCTTGTATGTTGGATTTTTCGGGAGATAATCCTGGAAGAAAAGGCTGAAAGTAAGCCGCTGGTCAGTGGGCCTTGGTATAAAACCCTTCACAATAAGCACACTGTCAACTGGCACGTTATTCCTTGTAAAGCCGGGTATGATCCTTACTCCCTCATCATTGTAGTAATTGTAGTAATTATCATTCTCAAGGTCTTCTTTTGTCTGCATAAGCGACAGGCTTGCCCATGATTCAACTCCTTTTACAAATTCGCCGTTTACCTTAAGGTCAAAACCTGTAGCATAACCATCGGCGCTGTTTTTTGCAAAGTACCTGATCCTTACATTGTCAACATCATAAGGCACAAGGTTCCTGAGGAATTTATAATACGCTTCAGCAGTCAGTTTAAACGGCCGTCCCCAGGCCATAAAATTATAATCGGTTCCGGCAACTATATGAAACGACGATTGAGCTTTCAGGTCCTTGTTCAGCACACCAAACTTATCCCTCAACTCCCTGTAAAAAGGCGGCTGGTAATAAAGTCCTGAAGAGATCCTGAATACAAAATCATTTTTCCAGTCGGGATTATAAGAAATGCCTCCCCTGGGACTCACGAGCATCTGGTTGTTAACATCCCAGTAATTGCCTCTTACACCCAGCAGTATATTCCACACGCCTGATTCATCACCCAGTTCCCATGAGTTTTGTACAAAGCCCGATATCCTGGAACTGGTTAGGCCGATGGATGTCTTAACAATATCCTGCAGGAGAATATCCGACTGGTTACCAGGTTCGCCGGGAATACCCTGCGAACTAGGCAGGGTGAAACCTGCAGAGTCATTCATTACCCACTCGTTGAGCTTGTCGTTAACCTCCTCATGCTGGTATTTAACTCCCCACAAGGTACTTGAAAGCGACCTTACATACATTCCCCTGTGTTCAACAGCTGAAACCCTTGCATCAAGATAATTGCGTGCATGGTTGTGGTAGGTGCCCACTCCTTTTGCCTCAAGCATTTCACCAAAGTTTTCACTCGCCTGGTCAGTCTCAAGGTTACCTATCCAATATTGTCCTGTAATATCAAATGTTTCACTCTCTATCGTCTGGAATGAAGAGAAGATCAGTTTAAGTGACAGTTCCTTGGTTGGTTTGAAGTGCGTGGTGAAGGCACCCATGTAGTTGGTAAACCGGTCGGTTTCATTACCATCAAAATACACCTTAAGCTGCAGCGCTTCATTTATAGTACCAAAGCTTGTTTCCCTCGATGTAGGTGTTATCTGGTATTTATTACGCGCATAATTGCCAAACACTGAAAATTCAAGCTTGGGATTCAGCTCGTAGATAAGCATCCCCTGCAGGTCAGTGAATGCTGGTTTGTAGTCACCTTTTGTTTCAAGGGTTTTAAGCAGATACTGGTTTGATTTATGCCTCATCCCTACTAGGTACATGAAACGCCTGTCCTTAGAAGAACCTTCAAAGTGTAACGACCCGCCAAGCAAGCTGCCGCTCACTGAACCGGTGGTAATAGTAGGACGCTTGTACCTGATATCAAGTACCGACGACATCTTGTCGCCATACCGGGCATCAAATCCACCTGCCGAAAATAGTATAGATGACACAAGGTCAGAATTCAGGAAGCTAAGTCCCTCCTGTTGCCCTGATCTTACGAGAAATGGTTTGTAGATTTCCACATCGTTTACATAAACGAGGTTTTCATCATAGTTACCGCCTCTTACTGAATACTGTGAGCTAAGCTCATTATTTGAACTAACCCCTGCAAAGGTTTTTATCAATGCTTCAAGTCCGCCGGAAGGGCTTGGTATGGCTGATGCCAGTTTCGGGTCGAGTGGTGTTAATGTTGTTGTGCGTATTTTCTCATCAGCTATTTCAAAACCCGGTAGTATTGTAGTTGATAGTGCCAGCCGTCGGTTAAGTTCTTTTCTTTCACCCGGCTTAACCCTCACCTTTATATACGAAGTATTGAATCCGACATAAGAAAATACAATCACATTATCCTTGTTAGCCGGGATCTTCAACTGGTAGGTACCATCCATCTTTGATATTGTACCACCCGGCTGGTTAGAGATCGAAATATTGGCAAGCGGAACAGGACTCCCCTGGTCATCAGTGACTACTCCGTAAATTTCACCGAACTCCTGACTATACCCTGCTGACACAAATAATAACAGTGTAACAGATATTAACAGTTTAGTAAGGAATGTTATTCGCATATGATCATTTGCGTAAACCGGGGTCAATATAACGGAGTGTTTTTAAAGTATTGTGCAAAAATAAAAAAATAGTGGTTCATCAGATTTTAGTGATAAGGAGCTTGTCGATCTTACTACCGTCCATATCAACAATTTCAACAGTGTAATTGCCGAAGGTAAACTTATCACCGGTTTGTGGCAATCCCTGTGTTTGCGAAAGGACAAAGCCGGCTACTGTAGTATAGTCTATTTTTTCATAATCAATATCAAAGCCGCCCAGTGCTTCAGCAACCGATTCAATAGTTGCAAAACCGCTCACAAGATAAGAGTTCTCATCCCTTCTGAAGATCATCGGCTCTACCTGGTCTTCCTTATCAGGCATTTCACCAAGGAGGTTTTCGATCATATCATGCAGTGTAACCACTCCCTGAAAGCTGCCGTATTCATCAACAATAGCCACAATGTTGATCTTTTTCTCCTTCATTGTGCGGAGTATTAACTTTGCATTGGCAGCTTCTGGAAAGATAACAGGTTCAGTTACCAGGTCCTCTGGCTTTATCGATGGTGAACTTAGCCGCCTGATAAGATATTCCTTCACATTAAGGAAACCTATAAAATTATCAGTATCCTCGCGGCTTACCAATAACTGGCTGTGCCTTGCGGTTACAATCTCCTGCTGCACTTCAACAGGATCCATATCAAGGTCAATCCACTCCACATCATGACGGTGAGTCATAATGTGCCTGGCTTTCTTTTCTGCAAAATAGAATACTTTCTCATGCATCCTGTTCTGCTCCTTCTCAATAACACCCTCATTCGAGGCAGTCCTTAACATTTGCTTAAGCTCGGCCTCTGTAACAACCTGGTCCTGTTTCCTGATTCCAAGCAAAGTATTAATGAAACTGGTGGATAAAGAGAGGAACCTCACAAACGGATAGAAAGCAGTAGTCATTATCCTGATAGTCGGGGCCACCTTAACAGCAATATTTTCAGGGTTACTGAGTGCTATTGTTTTAGGAACAAGTTCACCCAGTACTATTGAAAGATAAGTGATAAGGATAATGGTGATAATAAGGGCAGCCTGGTAAGCTGTTGTTGCTTCGATACCCATGGCAACAATCAGCGGGGCAACTTTTTCAGCGATGGCTATTCCGCCGAATGCACCTGTAACTACACCTACAAGGGTAATACCCACCTGCACTGACGAAAGGAAATTCTCTGATTTCTCGAGAAGTTTTAAAGCAGTGGCTGCACCAGTACTTCCTGCCGACCGAAGGTTCTCGAGCCTGCTACGGCGTGAGGATACCAAGGCTATTTCCGACAATGCGAAAAAGCCGTTAAACAGGATAAGGACAAAAATAATTAGTAATTCTATCAATTTTCAGATAAAGTACGATTAACAAAGGTACTAAAAGCAAGCATCCGGTATAAGTAAAATAAAAAAAGCTGTTGCCGGTTCAGCAACAGCTCTGAATATTTTATAAAAAGTATTACCTGAGGATAAAACCTTTTCTTTCAGCATCCTTAAGACATGCGCTGATGCCTTTTTTGCTGATATGGCGTAATCCGTCGGCTGACACTTTTAATGTGATCCATGCATCCTCTTCAGGAATGTAGAACTTTTTGGTCTGCAGATTAGGATAGAACCTGCGTTTGGTCTTTATATTTGAGTGAGAAACTTTGTTACCCACCATCATTCCTTTACCAGTGATTTCGCAAAAACGTGACATAACTTTAATATCTTGTCGGTTATTTTTAAAAGGACTGCAAAGGTACGGAATTCTTTTTCAATCTACCAAATAAATTTAAAAAAAAATGAGCAGTCAGCAGTGAGCATTCAGCAGTCAGCATTCAGCAGTCAGTAAATTCAATTCAAATTCAGGATTTACTCAATGCTTATAGCTGAAACCAGGTTGTTCAAATTGTTCAAGTTGTTCAAATTGTTCAAGTTGTTCAAATTGTTCAAGTTGTTCAAATTGTTCAAGTTGTTCAAATTGTTCAAGTTGTTCAAATTGTTCAAGGGGTTCAAGGGGTTTAATAGGGGTGGTATAATTGGTGGCTTGCCGCCATTTTATACCACCCCTCATTCCGACGAAGGCGCACTAAAAATTTTCCTTGAACCCCTTGAACCACTTGAACCCCTTGAACAAAATCCCTTTCTTGGCGTAAATTCTGGAGTATTATTCCATGATTTGGCGTAAATTGTGGAATATTATTCCATGATGTGGCGTAAATTGTGGAATTATTTGTATATTTGTACTTAAAGTGCTCAAAATGAAGAACAGAAAAATAGCAGGAAAACTTCTTGAATTCAGTAAAGCAAAAACCGGCCGCATTATTATACTGACCGGTGCCCGTCAGACGGGTAAAACTACGCTCGTCAGACAACTATTCCCCGAATACACATATATATCAGTTGAAGACCCTGTTATGAGGGGGACATACGCTGCACTGACAGCTGGTCAATGGCGAAGTTTATACCCTAAAGCCATTCTTGATGAAGTGCAAAAAGAACCTTTACTGATTGAAAGTATAAAGTCAGTTTATGACCAATGGCCAGAACCCAGGTATTTGCTCCTTGGCTCAAGTCAGATTCTTCTGCTTGACAAAGTGAAAGAAACACTGGCTGGCAGAAGTATTATTCAGGAAGTTTATCCACTTATAATGCCTGAGCTCAAAACAACCTCATGGGAAGATGAAATCAATGACTCGATTTTTCAACAACTAATGATTAGCAGTGAGTTACCTCAAATACTTCCATCATTCTTACTCGATAAGGATTTGGAATTAAAGACAAAGGCATGGCAACATATTATTGATTTTGGTTGTTACCCTGCTATATCTGATGAAGAACTTACAGAAGAGGAAAAAAGGTTATGGCTTCAGAATTATGTTCGCACTTATCTCGAAAGAGATATACGTGACCTTGCCTCATTAAGGGATCTTGAGCCTGTAATAAAACTCCAAAGATACCTGGCTATGAACACCGGCTGTTTATTAAATGCAACGGCAATTGCCAATGAAATTGGCGTCACAACTAAAACGATACAAAAGTACATCAGGTATTTCGAAGTAAGTTATCAGGCTGTGATTTTATCTTCATGGGCGCGTAACTCACATAAAAGGTTGACTAAAATGCCTAAATTACATTACCTGGATAATGGAATTATACAAACAGTACTCCAAAAGAAAGGTGGAATGACAGGTAATGAGTTTGAAAGTATGGTAATAGCGGAAATTTATAAACAAGTAGCAGTTTTGGGAATTCCGGTAAAGTTTTATCATCTCCGCACTCATGACGGAAAAGAAGTTGATCTTTTAATAGAGAGGCCTGATCATTATCTCGCTTTTGAAATAAAACTGACATCCAAAGTTTCAAAGTCTGATGCAAAGAATCTTATAGGACTTGAAGATATACTTGATAAACCTGTAAAACAAGCTTACATACTTTCCAATGATCCTGAAACCAAACATTTTTCAACCAACGTAACTGCTGTATCAGCTCCAATGTTTCTAGGTTAAAAGTCATGAACTTCCTCGCTCATCTCTATCTTGCAGGCAATAACAAGTACAGCATCATCGGCAATTTCATAGCCGACCATGTGAAGGGAAGTTCCATTGACCTTTATAATCCGGAGATCAGGCAGGGAATAAGATTCCACAGGCAGGTTGACGAGTTTACCGATGCACACCCTGTTGTTAAAGAAACCGTATTAAACCTCCGCCCCCATTTCCACAAATATGCCGGTGTAGTGGTTGATATGTATTACGACCATTTCCTGGCCAAGGATTGGCGTAAGTACTGTGATGTGCCGATAGAAGATTTCACTGCCCGGATATACGATGTATTAAAATCAGCCTACGATATCCTTCCTGCCCGCTCAAAATACATGCTTCCATACATGATGGCCGATAACTGGCTGATGAATTACCGCAATCTTGAAGGCCTGAACCAGGCACTCACCGGTATCTCCCGCCGTACTACCTTTCCTTCAGGACTTGAAACCGCCGTCGATTATCTCAAAGACCATTATGATGAACACCAGGAGTCATTCGACAGCTATTTTCCGCAGTTAGTTGAAAGGTTCAAGTAGTTCAAATAGTTCAAGGGGTTCAAGGGGTTCAAGTGGTTCAAAAGTTCAAGGGGTTCAGGAAAATGAGATTCCTCCCGAAAAGGTCGGAATGAAGGGAGGAATCTCAAACTATTTCTTATCTTTGTTCTATACGATTCATATCAACTGTACGTAAAATGTACCTTATACCTAGGTTATCTCTACCTAAATCGTAGAGTTGACGTAGAGTTGAGGTAGAGATGAGGTAGAGTTGAGGTAGAGTTGATCTCAATTTGACTATGTTTTAACTATTAAAAACTCAATATCTCTAACCACCCAAAACCAACCATCATGGCTAAAAAATCAGGAAACGGTGCATCCGGCCGTATAGGGAATGTTATACACTATACCCGCAAAGGCGTTAAATGCATGAGGATTATTCCGGCCCATGTAACTAATCCGCGTTCAGCAGCACAAACCAACCACAGGAATAAACTGGTATTGTCCAGCCGATTCATTAAATCGCTCAACCGCTTTATCCTTACCGGTTACCAGGCAACGAAACTGGATACACCAGCAAACGAAGCGAGGCAACATCTTATGAAAGACTGCTTTGATATAACCGACAATGGTCCGGTACTCGATTATAGTCGTATCAGCATTGCAAGAGGATTAATCCCTGCCCCCGTTGATTGCACAATGACAAAAACCGGCAACTCAGCACTTATAAGCTGGACTCCAATAAGAGGCAGCCGGTCGGCTGAAATGAAAGTAATGGTTGCCATGTTTATTGATGAAGAAAAGGAAGGTATTGCCCAAATGCTAAGCAATGTAGCCTATCAGAAAGACGGTTCATGCACCGTACCTATACCCATTCATAACAAACCGGTGCATGTATGGATGTTCTTTTCAAACGCCGAGCTTTATCCATATGAGCATATGAAAAAAGTGAGCAATTCTGTATATCTTGGAGAAATAAGCAGTGAGTAACTGCCTGTTACTATTTTCAACTAAACTGCTTAGATTACTCGGCACTAATTACTACTTTTGCCACAAATACCTGTAGCGACAACTCAAAAATTACAGTCATAATGCAAAAACTTCTATTATTAGGTGATGAAGCAATCGCCCAGGGCGCAATAGATGCCGGTGTATCCGGTGTTTACGCATACCCCGGAACTCCTTCCACGGAAATCACTGAATATGTAATGCACTCAAAAGAAGCTAAATCAGGAAAGATTAAAGCTGCCTGGGGTGCAAATGAAAAAACGGCCATGGAAACCGCCCTCGGCATGTCGTATGCCGGCAAACGGGCTATGGTTTGCATGAAGCATGTGGGTATGAATGTAGCAGCCGATGCTTTTATGAATTCGGCCATTACAGGAGCCAATGGCGGACTTATTGTACTTGCTGCCGACGATCCTTCAATGCATTCTTCACAAAATGAGCAGGATTCAAGGTACTACGGCAAGTTCGCTATGGTCCCCATACTTGAGCCCGGCAACCAGCAGGAAGCTTACGATATGGTACATTACGGCTTTGAGCTGAGCGAACGATTCGGGATTCCCGTACTGATGAGGGTAACCACGCGCCTCGCCCACTCACGTGCAGGTGTTGTAAGGAAAGAAACCAAACCTCAGAACGGTGTAAAACTGCCCTCAAACCCGAAGCAGTTCATCCTGTTGCCTGCTATCGCCCGCAGGCAATATAAGCATCTCCTGGCCATCCAGGCTGAATTAACCAGTCAGTCAGAAACTGCAGGCTTTAACAAATTATTCGACCATCCCGACAAGAGACTTGGTATCATTACCTGTGGCCTGGGATATAATTACCTGATTGAAAATTACGAAAACCACCAGGTTCCGCATCCTGTACTCAGGATAGGCCAGTATCCGCTGCCGGAAAAAATGGTGAGTGATTTCTATAATAGTTGTGATTCACTGCTGATCCTTGAGGACGGTTATCCGATTGTTGAAGAGATGCTTAAAGGCTTCATGAATAACGGCAAGGTTATCAAAGGCAGGCTGGATGGAACTATTCCCCGCGATGGTGAATTGAACCCCAACATCATAGCCCGTGCTATGGCCCTTGAAGATACCAGGGGAAAAGATATCCCTTCACTCGTAACTTCACGTCCGCCTTCTCTCTGTAAGGGTTGTCCGCATATTTACAGTTACAACGCATTGAACGAAGCACTATCTGTACACTCCAAAGGCAGGGTATTTGCTGATATCGGGTGCTACACCCTCGGAGCTATGGAGCCGTTTGACGCTATTAACAGTTGTGTTGATATGGGCGCTTCCATTACGATGGCAAAAGGTGCCGCTGATGCCGGTTTAATCCCCTCAGTGGCTGTGATTGGTGATTCTACCTTTACTCATTCAGGCATGACAGGATTGCTGGATGCTGTAAACGACAAGTCGAACATCACTGTAATGATTCTTGATAATGCAACTACAGGTATGACAGGAGGACAGGATTCAGCAGCAGTTGGTAAGATAGAAGATATCTGTATGGCTGTTGGTGTCCACAAAGACCATATCAGGATACTTAATCCCTCACCCAAATACCACGAGGAAAACCTCGCTATCATGAAAGAGGAGATTGAGTATAACGGTGTTTCGGTTATAATTCCGCGAAGGGAATGCATCCAGACCGTGACACGAAGGATAAGGGAAGAAAAAAAGAAATCACAATCTGAAACTGTAGGGGCATAATCATGAAAAAAGATATCATTTTAGCAGGAGTCGGCGGACAAGGTATTTTATCTATTGCAGCAACCATAGGAACAGCAGCACTTAATGCTGGACTTTATCTCAAGCAGGCCGAAGTGCATGGCATGAGCCAGCGTGGTGGTGATGTTCAGTCGAACCTCAGGATTTCAGATAAAGAAATTGCATCTGACCTTATCCCTATGGGTAAAGCTGATATGATTATATCAGTTGAACCTATGGAATCACTGCGGTATTTACCTATGCTGTCGCCTGACGGATGGCTGATCACCAATACGAAACCATATATCAACATTAAGAATTATCCTCCTATGGATAGACTGATGGCTGAGATTGAATCGATACCTAACCAGGTGTCACTCGATGCTGATGAGATCGCAAAAGATCTTGGATCGCCCAAATCAGCAAATATGGTAATTCTTGGTGCTGCCTGTCCTTTCGTTGGTTTGTCATACGAAGAACTGCAGAATGCCATTCGCGCCATTTTTTCACGTAAAGGAGAAGAAGTGATCAATACTAACCTTAAAGCTCTCGAAGCAGGCTATAATGTAGCGGTGAAAAAACTACAATTAACCTACTGATGAAATATTTTACAAAGAAGAGAATTATCACATGGTCGGCTATATTGCTGGTCGCAGTTATTGGTGCAATTAGTATTGATCTTTATGTCACAGGGCTTCACAAGGCTCCTGAACCTGATAATGTTTATATACCAGAGCCTCGCGTTGAATATGGCATTGTGGTTGACTCATTCGAAGTCGTGAAAGATGAGGTTAAAGCAAATGAAAACCTGTCGACAATCCTCTTACAGTACAATCTTGATATGGGAACCATTGAACAACTGGTGCAGAAAGCAGCCGGTACCTTTGATGTCCGAAAAATCAGGAAAGGCAACAAATACACCGTTCTGCTCACTAATGATTCCGTAAGGCGTGCCCATTACTTCATCTATGAAAGCAGTCCTACACAATACGTGATTTTTGAAGCCGGTGATTCTCTCCATGTTCACTCAGGTGAAAAAGAGATCATTAAGAAGATAAGGACAGCTTCAGGCACGATTAGTTCATCCTTGTGGAATACTATGCAGGAGATGAATGCTAATCCTAACCTTACTATTGCCCTGAGTGAGATCTTTGCCTGGACAATTGATTTCTATGCCATCCAGAAAGGTGACAATTTTACTGCTATTTATGAGGAGCTGTTTGTTGATGGTGAACCTGTTGGATTAGGTAACATTCTTTCAGCAAGGTTTAAACATAATGGCAAGGATAATTTCGCTTTCAGGTTTGTTCAGGGTGAGACTGCCGATTACTTTGACGAGAAGGGACAGAGTGTAAGAAGGGCTTTCCTGAAATCTCCACTTAAGTTCTCACGAATTAGCTCAAGGTTTTCAAACAGTCGACTGCACCCCGTATTACGCATCAGGAGGCCTCATCATGGTGTTGATTATGCTGCACCCAAGGGAACACCGGTACATACCATAGGAAGCGGCACTGTCACAGATGTAAGATATGCCGGTGGTGCAGGGCGTATGATCAAGATAAGGCACAACAGCACTTATTCCACAGCCTACCTGCATTTAAGCGGATATGCCAAGGGCATCAGGGCGGGTGCACATGTTCAGCAGGGCCAGGTAATCGGGTATGTTGGAAGTTCAGGACTTTCAACAGGGCCACACCTTGATTTCAGGTTCTACAAAAACGGCACACCGGTTGATCCCCTTAAAGTTGAATCACCTCCTTCACTACCTGTAAAAAAGGAACTGATGGGTGACTATACTAAAATAAGGCTGCTCATGGCCAGGAAGCTTGACTCACTCAATATTCCGGCTAAAGCATCCATTATGCCATTGTAAATTATCTGAAAGTTTACCGACTAATAAATAAGCAGGGATGATCGCTCATCCCTGCTTATTCTTTTAATTACTCAATCTCCCTGCGTGTTAAGCAGAAGCTTTTTAGAATATTCTAACTACTTAACGATCATCTTGTTAGAAATAGTATTACCGTTGATTAAAAAAGTATAGGTATACACACCCTTCGTGAGTCCTTGTGCATTAATGGGTATGATGTAGCTTCCTGCATTGTAGTTAGCTGTTGGCACCTCTAATACCTTACGGCCGGTTATATCAAATACCTTCACACTTACGCTGGAAGCCTTGTTAAGGTCTAGTTTGAAGGCGGTGTAGTCTGTAAACGGATTGGGATAGTTTTGTGATACGCTGAATCCCTGGTTGATTGCCGCCTGGTTCTTAACAAGAACAGATTTGGGAACTTCCATGTAGATTATTGAATTCTCTGTAGCATCATCCATGTCGCCTATAGTAGCAAGCCCCGGCTCCTGGTCAGCCTGATATATCAGGTGAAGGTTTCCATCGCCTGACCATGGTGCTAATGTGGGATATACGCTCTCATTCATAGTTTGGGTTGAATCGCCGGTAAGATCTATTGTAGTGCTGCCCCATGAAGCACCATTATTAGAGGAAGCCCTCAGATAGAGATGCCGGTAGTTTTGCGTACCATTGTTAAAGCCTTCAGCAGCAGCGGAATAAACTATGAATATGTTATCATCTTCATCGATATGAATCTGCGGCATACTGGCCAGTCCCACATAATATAATCCTATGCTCTGGTAAGTATTACCTATCAGGTCAATATCACCATCCTGATTGTTATCCTGTACCATTCCTACAAGGTTATTGGTAACCATTAATGAATCAGGATTAAGGGTCTCCAGGCCACCACCGGTCCATGCAGGCATATCTTCATTCCAGTAAGCAATACCATCAACAAAGGGGAACCAACTGGTGGTTGACATACCTTCAACCTGCATAGATCTGTTGATTCCAAACGCCAGGTGTAGTTTTCCTTCATTGTCAAAAGCAAGGCTGGCAGCACCATCAGGTGAATAGAAGGTATCGGTTGCACTGCCACTCCACATGGGATACGGATGCTGCCATACCACTGTTTTCTGCCATGTATCACCATTATCATCCGAACGCATTACGAAGAGGTCAGTCCACCTGTCGGCAACAACAAAGGCGATGCTGTTGCCATTTGGCTGAGCCCAGGCATAAGTTTCGGTATTAAAACCATAGTAATCTGTAGAAGCCATTCCTTCAATAATCCTTGCCTGCGTTTCCCATGTTTGACCGCCGTCATTTGACCTGTAATAAAGAATAGCAGGCGATAGTCCCTCATATTCCTCATAGGTGTTAACCAGCATATGCACTGTCATGTGGTCATCACCTGTACTGACCAGACGAGGCCATGAAAGGTAAGTATTTGTATCAGGATTACCGAGAATGTATTGCTGCCAGTCACCGCTACCTACATTATCACGGCGGTTGATAATAATACCTTCAGAATTATGGTGGGCGGCTATCAATTCACCGCTACCGGCAGGAGTGTAAGATGGCCATCCGGCTCTTTCAGTTTCAATGCGAACCATGGGCATTGTATCCCATGTAGTGCCGTTATAAAAAGCATACCCGGTACCACGGTCGAGGTAATTATCGGTTGTTGACATTCCCATAGTCCATACAGCAGCCATTCGCCCATCCTCATATACATAAAACCTGTTGGGGGGTGCTGAATTGCTTGACTGTAAATCCCAGTATGTCTGTCCTATAACGGTTTCATTATAAGCAGCCATAGAATGAACAGTATTATTAGGGGCGAGAGAGAACGGGACATCAATGTTACGCGTTTGATCATAGTTGGGTAACATAATATCCCTTAGGTTCTGTGGAATTCTCTGAGCTGTTACAAGCACACCTGAGGTTACAAGTAACATTAAAAGGTATAATTTTTTCATATTGAGCAATTTTAGTTTCAAACTTATACACTTAGTTCTAAATAATAAACATTGCATTTGTTGACTTGTTAATTATACCTTTACAACATTTCGTTACATAATTTACTGATTATTAATGAAGAAGCCTCCTGAAGCCGAAGCTTCAGAAGGCTTAGTATATGAGGCTTAAACTAAATGAGGATGGTTATTTAACCACCATCTTGTTGCTTATCCTTTCACCGTTTATTACAACATTGTAAGTGTAAATTCCTTTGGTTAATGAATTTGCGTTAACCTTAATAAAGTGGTCACCTGCTGTATAGCTCTGGGTTGGAATACTCATTACAGTACGTCCGAGGAGGTCAGAAATGGTAACGCTTACACTTGCTGAACTCTTAAGGCTAACCGGTATTTCAGTAGTACCGTTAAATGGATTAGGATAGTTCTGTGATACAGAGAAGTTCTTCACATCCAAATCTTTTACACCAATGTTGATGACGTCTGATTTATCAAATTCTGCATAATAAATCACGTTTTGAGTAGGAGCATCACTGTCACCCCTTAGGGCAAGGCCGGGTTCGCTATCTGCCTGGTAAATAAAATGTACCCTGTCTGCAGAAGTGCGTTTTGCAATGCTAGGGAATACACACTCATCAAGCATATGGACAATATCGCTTGAAAGATCAACAAAATCACCCCATGTGGCACCTCCATCTGAAGATCCTCTCGCCCAAATGTGCCTATATTGCTGGGCACCATTGTCAAAGGTTTCTGTAATACCTGACCAGATTACATAGATATACCCCTGGTCATCTACAGTAATCTGAGGCATACTGGATGGACTGACATAGTACAATCCAATATTTGACGTTTCAAATCCAATCAGGTCAAGTTCACCGTTTCCGTTAACATCCTGCATCCATCCGATAAGATTACCTGATTCAAAGAGAAGGTCAGGATCAAGTGCATGCAACTGGTCACCACCAACCCATGGTTCCATATCCTCGTTCCAGTAAGCAACACCATCAACAAAGGGGAACCAGCTTGGTCCGGTTGCACCTTCCTCAAACATTGCCCTGTTAACTCCAAATGCCAGGTGTAATTTACCCTGCGGGTCAAAAGATAAGTGAGCAGCTCCGTCGGGGCAGTAGAATGTATCTGTTACTGTACCGTTCCACATAGGATAAGGATGTTCCCAAACTACAATTTTCTCCCATGTTTCGCCGTTGTCAGCCGACTTCATTATAAAAAGGTCGTTCCAGTTATCACCAACAACAAAGGCAAGGTTATCTCCCATGGGATCAGCCCATGAATAGGTATCACCTGAGAAACCTGTATTTTCGGCAGAAGTCATACCGGGTAATACCTGATGCTGCAGATCCCATGTTGCACCACCATCGGTTGACCTGTAATAGAGTAATGCAAGGTCAAGACCCTGGTATTCTGAATAAGTACAAGCAAGTAAATGGATGTTTTCATTGTTTGTTCCGCTACTTACCAACCTTGGCCATGAGATGTCAACTGCACCGGCAGGACCAGCAAGAATAGTCTGGTTCCAGGTGCCGCTTCCTTTAGTATCGCGCCTGTTTACAATAAGTCCGGCAGTATTATGATGTGAAACAACAATCTCGCCATTACCCTGGGCGGCATAAGTTGGCCATCCGGCACGCTGTGTTTCAATTCTTACAGTTGGGGCAGCTAACCAGTCAGCACCGTTAAAGTAGTTATAACCTGTGCCACGGTCAGGATAACCCGCAGTGTTCATACCTTGAGTCCACACTCCCCCCATGGTACCATCAGGATGCATAACAAACCTGTTGGCAGGTGCTGATGTGTTAGATTGAAGGTCGTAAAATGTAGAGCCTAATTCAGCTTCACTAATCGCTTTTCCTGAATTAACGTAATAGTTTACTGATTGACCAAGAGGATTAACACCTTCACGAACAGCACTCATATCGGGGATAGCAATATCTTTCAGGTTTTTAGAAATTTTCAATGGTTTCTGTGCTGAAAGTACGAGTGTAAATGAAAGAAAGACTGAGAGAATGTACAATTTTTTCATAGGCTTGGATTTATTTGTTTACTTTTTAATAGTTTCAAAGATATAAAACATCGTATTCATGTCAATGTTCTGAATTTAATAAAATGAAAAAGGGGTAAGCAATTACCCCTTTTCCAGAAGAATTTTAAAATTTAATTACAGAACGCTGATCTTGGTAGTAGTTGACTGAGTACCGGCAACAACTTTCACAAAATAAAGTCCTGAGTTTAATCCGTTAACATTTACATTATGTTTTGATAAACCAGCAGGGCAATTTCCAATTGACTGCTCGATTACTTTCTGTCCGGTTACTGAATAAACTTCAACAGTAACATTTGACTGAGCTGATAATGTGATGTCAAGGCTTGTTTCATCAGAAACAGGGTTAGGATAAGCAGCTACTTTAATTTCTTTTGCTACTGCAATAGAATTACCTGTTCCGATAGTTGATTTCTCAATTTCAGTATAATAAATGATATTTTCGCCCGGTTGATCTTCATCACCACGAACGGCTAGTCCCGGTTCAGCATCAGCCTGGTACATAACACTTAAAACAGGCCTGAAGCCATTATTTTCACGTGCCATAGTTGGGAAAACACATTCATCAAGCATGTGGATAATATCACCTGATAGGTGAATCTGGCCCTGATCCCAAGTTGCACCACCATCAAGTGATGATGTTGCCCACAGGTGCCTGTACTGCTGAGCACCATTGTCATATCCTTCAGTAATTGAAGTATACACAACCCATATATCGTTATACTGGTCAACGATTATCTGAGGCATACTGGTTGGTGACAGGTAGTAAAGTCCTATATTTTCGATGGCTGTACCAATCCAATCGAGCTGACCGTTATTGTTCATGTCGATCATATAACCAATGAGGTTACCTGCTTCCCAAAGAAGGTCAGGATTGAGTGCATTAACCTGGTCACCACCAATCCATGGTTCCATGTCTTCATTCCAGTATGCAAGTCCGTCAACAAACGGGAACCAGCTTGGAGCAGTAGCACCTGCTTCGAACATCGCCCTGTTTACACCAAAGGCAACATGAAGTTTACCATCAGGGCCGAAAGTAGCATGGCCTGATCCGTCAGGACAATAGATGGTATCTTCTGTAGCTGTATTGTTCCACAGTGGAATTGGATGTTCCCAGATTATAATTTTTTCCCATGTTTCACCATTGTCCCTGGATACCATTGCAAAGAGGTCAGTCCAGTTATCAATACACAGGATAGCAACATTATTACCAACAGCAGTGATTGAATAGCCATCACCACCGAAAGCAACATAATCATTAGAACCCATACCTTCGAGAACAACAGGGGTTGAAAATGTAGCACCTGCATTAGTTGAACGTGAATATACAAGAGCACCGTCCTGTCCATTGTATACCTGACCACCGTTAGCAACAGGAGCTGTTAAGGCGACTAAATGTAAAAACTCATTGTTTTCACCTGAAGAAGTCATACGAGGCCATAACAGACCTGCTGAAGCACCTGCAGGAGCAGCGATAGATGAAGCAACCCATTCACCGGTTCCTTTTACTTCTCTTTTATAGAATCCCAGAGGAAGTGTACCTGACTGGTGAGAAACAAAAGCTTCACCGGTAGGTCCGCAAGCTGTGTAAGCAGGCCAGCCTGAGCGGGGAGCTTCAACACGGTTAGTTGGAGAAGGACCCCAGGCAGCACCATTGAAATAGTTGTATCCGGTACCCCTGTCGGCATAAGCAGTGGGGCCGGTACCACGTGTCCATGTAGCACCAATAGTTCCGTCATTAAATACCTCAAGACGGTTAGATGGAGTAGCAGCATTTGACTGAAGGTCGTAAACAGTACCACCAATCTCAACTTCATTCTGATCCCACGGAGCCCTGTTAACATAAGGATTAACGGTGTTCTGCAAGTTAGTAGTTTCGTCAATAGCAGCATGTTTCTGGATAGCAATGTTCTTGAGCGACTGTGGGATCATAGCTCTTTTCTGCTTTTGTGCAGAAACAGAAAGAACAAGGGTTAATGCCAGAAAGGATAGTAGAATTTTTCTCATTTGATTAATAATTTGGTTAAACATTAAGATCTCGCCCGGCGAATATACTATAAAAAACATCATCGACAAAATATTTAACAAGAACAGAAAATTATCAAATGCTACACTCATTATAAAACAAAGGGACTGCCTAACCTGGACAGTCCCTTTTTAATGGATACTTTTAATTTAATTATTCAGCAATCATTTTTCTTGTGATTCTTTCACCATCAATATTAACTGAGTATGTATAGATCCCAGCTTTAAGATTCTTCATGTTGATATTAAGGATATGGCTACCCTGCATCATTTTAGCTACCGGAATCTCATAAACTTTCTGACCAACCATGTTAAATACCTCAAGACTTACATTAGCTTGTTTTAACAGGTTTACAGTAACTTCAGTTTTTCCGGTAAATGGATTAGGATAGTTTTGCGATACTGTGGCTCCCGATGTAATTACATTGTTGGCTTTAACTATTGTAAACATATCAGGTGTAACAGTATAATCCTGGATATATTTATATTGTACCGGTGCTGCAGAATTGGTAGGATCCATTTCCTGATAGACGAATGGAACAATAAATGATCCATCTTCCTGGTCGAACACATAATAGGAAGCTGTGCCCATAAATGCCTGTAACCAGGCATCTGACAAATAAGTCACATTAACAACTTCTGTGTACATGTTATTAACAACATCCCAAGCGGCTAAGTAAATATCAGGCTGGTTATTATCTTCCACACCTTCAAAGTCAGTATCAAGCCAAGAGAAGAACATCATCGTTCCGTCATAGGTAGTACTTACCTGCGACCTGTTATCTTCAGAAACATCCCCCCATGTACCACGGAAAGTTATAAGGTTATCACCTAGTTTAACCGCATACCATTCTGTTCCCTGTCCTTTGCCAAAAATATTATATGAAGCAAAGAAACCAGCTGCAGAAACTATAGAGTAAGGATCAGAAGCGGCTACTCCTATAACAACAGAAATAACCGGATTACCCTCATAATCTATTGCAAAATCGCTGGTGAATGCCGTGGTATATACTATCTCATCTCTTGCAGGTACCGGAGGTTCGAACAGTTCACCAAGTTGATCATCAGTAAGAAGTCCTTCAACAATACCTTCGAGTCCTTCAGAGCCTCCAAGGGGAACAGTGATTGGTGATTCATCCCATGTTTCACCACCATCAGTTGTTTTAAACAGAACCGGATAATAAGCGAAGCCTGTTGCAAACACATCTTCACCATTGTCGGCGAGTAACATAATATATCCGATTTGTCCGTCTGGTGCAAATGCTATCCTGGTATCAGCAATTCCTGCTACCTGGTCACCATGTACCATTGGAGCATAGAAAGTTGTTTGCTCATAATCAAACTGGTTTGTTGTTTCATTAAATGTTCCTCTTGATATTATAAGGGTATCGGTGTAACCTGTTGAAAGTCCTTCAATATATGCAGGCTCAACCACCCAAACATCGCCTGTAACAGGATTTATAGTCATTGCATCAGGAACATTCTGCCTTATAGGTGGATCTGATGACCAGCCGTCCTGTGATTCATCACTTCCATCAAGTTGCTCTGTGGCGATACCATAGCCACCCCAGCTTCCTGTAGCATTAGTACCATCAAGTGTTGGGAAGAAACCATGGAACCATGCACTATCGGCAATGGTATTTCCCTGGGGATTATAAATAACACCCTGGGGATACCTTGCAGGAGCTGTGCCTCCGGCATCAGGGTTGAACACCTGGTTATTTACTGACCAAGTATTGCCACCATCTTTGGATACATCATACGCTACATATCCTGATCCGGGTGTTCCTGCCATTCGGTGAACAAATGTCACAGCATTTAAATTAGGATCAGCCCATAATACTGTGCGACCGCCATTATATAGTCCGAAAGCATTGGCTGATGTTCCAAGATTTACAATGGTAATATCAGCTGTACCTCTACCTTGTGGGGCAATAAGGTCAACATTTGAAGGACTTTTTGTAAGATCAACATCCTCATAAACCTGAGTAGCTTGAGACATTGATGGAATACCGTCTTTTATTAATGACGGGCTTTTTTGTGCCATTACACCTATGGAAATTCCAAGTGCTAGAGCAAAAAGTAGTGATCTTTTCATTTTTTGTTTAGTTTTATGAATAGTTAAAAATTTCTATAGTTTTTGACTGGCTATTCTTCAAACCTAACACATCAGTTTCATAAATTGTTGAAGCACAATTGGATTATAGGACTGTTAATTAACAAGCATTTTAAAAAGAAGCTAAAAAAAAAGCCGGCAAAAAAGCCGGCTTTTTCATTCTGTCGCAGAAGGTTACCTGATGGTCATCTTTCTTGAGATTCGCTCATTGCCTGCCGAAACAGTGTATGTATATACACCCGGTTTTAACTGGCCGGCGTTAAGTGTTATTGTATGATCACCTGCAGTAAGAGTCCGGGGAGCAATACCCGCTACCTTCTGGCCAACGAGGTTATATATATCAACACTCACTTTAGTAGTATTGGTAAGAGAAATAACAATCTGAGTTGCATCAGATACAGGGTTGGGATAGTTTTGTGAAACAGCAGTCTTACTTACTGCATCAATATCTTTAACTGCAACTTCACCGTATGTGAAGCTTACACCACTTACATAATAGTGATCCATAGGTTGATCCTGGTTTCCGCCCGGTGTACTTGAATTAGAAGTTGAGATTGGGAAATAATAATTTTCATCAGCCTCAAGCACTGTATTTGAACAATGAGTCCACCTGTTATCGCCCCAGTAATCACCAAACATAGTTACGTTAACAGGGCCTGCAGTCTGGTTAGTTATGAGGTTATGTCCCCAGATGTAAATATCCGGTTGTAAATTTGTGGTTATATCGCCACCCCATAACGCCGGGTCAGTATCAGCCCAGGTAGTAAAGACTTTAGCACCGTCATCAGAACGTGTCATGTAAAAACGCTGATCCCAACCCATTCCAAATGGATCAGTATCATCTACCACTTCAGTTCTCACAGTATCTATAAACATTGCATCCCATGTTCCGTCACTTTTCATAAAAACATCAAAAGCAAGAACCGGCTCCAGGGTATAGAAATAGTTCAATGAATCAGGGTGTATTGAATTTGTGCTACGGATGATACCTGAAATGTGTAGATTACCATCTTTATCAACAGTAGCGCCATTTCCCCTGTTACCACCAACCCATTTGTTATACCAGCGCGGGCAAACAAAATCAAGGTTAGCAATTGTTGGATAAAGCATTTCATTGAAAATCTGGATAGTTGAGAAATCAAATGGTTCAGTTTTTTCCCATGTAATTCCGCCATCAGTAGTCTTATAAACTATAGGCCATTCAACACCATAAGGATTGTAATCAGTGTCGAGGTCTACGCCTGTTCCAAAAAGATATCCTATAGATCCGTCAGGTGAATAAGCTAATCCTGATGCATCCATCCTGTTATCATCTGCAAGTGGAGCAGGGTCAACTACTACACGTGGCAATTCCCAATCTACTACTTTAGTAGTTTCATTGAAAGCTCCATTCAGGATTTCCCAACCTGCGTATTGATAGCTTGCAGAGGTTCCGGTTAATTTATAGGAGGCAACATGTACCTGGCCGGTTGGTGTTACACAAAGGCCAATATTCATGTGATTTAAATAAATATTGGAGACATTCGGTTCATAGGTTACATTTTTATCCTCAGTACCACCGAATTTAACACTTCCCCAATACTGGCCTTCCCATCCGGAAGCATTAGTATACGGTCCTGAAAAGATAGCATACATATTGGCAGGATCGGTGTTACCCTGAGGATTGTAAGTAGAAACACTTGGATAACGGAAATTTTTGTTTGGTTGGGTTTCGATAACGAAATTAGTCCAACTTGTTCCAAGGTCTGAACTGTAAGCTACGCGTAAATCATTCCCTGTTGCCCCCATCGGACCACCAGCCCTGCAACCAAAGGTTACAGTATTCAGTTCAGGTTGGGTTGTGAGCACAGTTTGATCTACTGAAAAAATTCCAAAGACATTTGAGGATGAAGAGATCTGTGTTTTAACAATATCGCCACTGCGATTTACAATACCACCAAAGTCATCGCCACCAATTTCATTGGTATAGATATCAGGGTTGTTAATTCCCATGTCTACAGGACGTACTTCGGCTTTGTACGTCCTGGACAGTTCACGTGTTTGAGCTCCTGCCAGTAAACATATACTTAATGCAGAAACTAAGAGTAGTGATTTTCTCATTTACGATTAATTTTAGGTTAGTAAAATAACTTCTTTTCGCAGATACCAAATTTAATCATTTCAGAGACTTATAACAAGAAAATTATTTTTTTCGGCATTTAAATCAACTAAAAAGGCTGCCCCCGAAGAGACAGCCTTTAAATTAAATTATTTAATATTGAAGACTACCTTACGGTCATCTTTCTTGAAATACGCTCATTACCTGCAGAAACAGTGTATGTATATACACCAGGCTTTAACTGACCTGCGTTAAGAGTCATAGTATGGTCACCGGCAGTAAGAGTCTGGGGAGCAATACCTGCCACCTTCTGGCCAACGAGGTTGTATATATCAACACTTACTTTGGTAGTCTTGGTAAGAGAAACTACTATCTGAGTTGCATCAGAAACCGGGTTTGGATAGTTCTGTGAAACAGAAGTCTTCTTTACTGCATCAACGTCCTTAACAGCAACTTCAACATAAGTAAAGCCTACACCGCTTACATAGTAGTGGTCCATTGGCTGGTCCTGGTTTCCACCGGGAGCGCTTGAATTAGATGTTGAGATTGGAATATAATAGTTTTCGTCAGCTTCGAGAACCATATTACCTACATGAGTCCACCTGTTATCACCCCAGTAATCACCGAACATGGTAACGTTAACCGGACCTGCAGTCTGGTTAGTAAGGAGGTTATGTCCCCAGATATAAATATCAGGCTGTATGTTTGTGGTAACGTCGCCACCCCAGAGAGCAGGATCAGTATCAGCCCATGAAACGAATACCTTAGCACCGTCATCTGAACGTGACATTTCAAAGCGCTGGTCCCAGCCCATACCGAATGGATCAGTATCATCTACTACCTCTGTGCGTACTGTATCAATAAACATAGCATCCCATGTTCCGTCGCCTTTCATGAATACGTCAAAAGCGAGCTGTGGTTCCAATGTATAGAAATAGTTGAGTGAATCAGGGTGAACTGAGTTTGTACTGCGGATAATACCAGCAATGTGTAAGTTACCGTCTTTATCAACTGTTGCACCATTGCTCCTGTTGCCGCCTACCCATTTGTTATACCAACGTGGGCATACGAAATCGAGGTTAGCAATAGTTGGGTAAAGCATTTCATTGAATACCTGGATGGTTGAGAAATCAAACGGTTCAGTTTTTTCCCATGTTGCACCACCGTCAGTTGTTTTGTAAACTACTGGCCATTCAACGCCATAAGGGTTATATGCCTGGTCAAGGTCAACACCTGTGCAGAGAAGGTAACCTATGGTTCCGTCAGGAGAGAAAACAAGACGGCTTGCATCAATTCGGTTGTCATCACCAAGTTCAGGATTAACAGTAACACGTGGAAGATCCCAGTCAACAGCTTTGGTAGCCATGTTGAATGTTCCGTTAAGCACTTCCCAACCTGCGCTGGTATAAGAAGCTGAGGTACCATTGAGCCTTTGTGAAGCAACATGTACATCGCCTGAAGGAGTTACATTGAGGCCAATGTTCATGTGGTTAAGGTATACGTTTGACTGATTTAATTCGTAAGTTATGTTCCTGTCGTCAGTACCACCAAATTTAACACTTCCGAAGAACTGGCCTTCCCAGGTTGAAGCACCGGTATAAGGACCGGAAACTATTGCATACATATTAGCAGGATCGGTATTTCCGGCAGGATTGTAAACAGCTACACTGGGATAACGGAAATTCTTGTTGGTGAGGCCGGGAATAACGAAGTTACTCCAGTTTGCACCAAGATCACTTGAATAAGCTACTCTAAGGTCATTACCTGTAGCACCCATAGTACCACCGGCGCGGTTACCGAAAACAACGGTGTTAAGTTCAGGAAGAGTAGTAATTACAGTTTGGTCTACAGAGAAAATACCGTAGACGTTAGAAGAGGAAGAAACCTTAGTTTTGAGGATTTCACCACTACGGTTGATAATACCACCGAAGTCATTCTCACCCTGAAGGGCTGGGTTGGTCTCCGGATTGTTGAGAGTAGCATCCACGGGGCGCTTTTCAGCTTTGTAAACCCGCGAAAAGTCACGTTGCTGGGCTCCTGCCATTAAGCAAAGACTTAATGCAGCACCCAAGAGTAATGATTTTTTCATGTAATTGTTATATTAGGTTAGTTAGTAATAGTCGTCCAAGCAGGCAACAAATTTAAATATCTTTTAATCTTAATCAAAAAAAATCGCGAATCTCAAGATCTTTTTGTATCCATTGGAATTTCGGTGGCTTTTTGTGATTCACCGGGTGCATTGAAAAGATACCGGTAGGTGATGTGCCTTTTGGCAAAATGCCCACCAACTGACTCATGCAACTGCCTCATTTTGGGATTGAAATCACCAACCCACGACAGTTCAACTTCGTTATACTCAGGATGATGTTTCATCATTTTGTCCATATGCCAGAAAATGGCTGATTCTATGCCTGATTTCTGGTATTTAGGCCTTATACCCATAACAGTAATCCTTGCACGGGTAAACCCTTTCATTTTCTTTAGCCACAGGAATTTGAGTTTTCCAAAAAATCCTATTTTACCTTTGAAATGCCTTAACATCTGGTTTGCATCAGGCACCATTACCAAAAAAGCTATAGGCTCATTTTCATGATAAGCAAACCATATAAAGTCCTCCTCCGAAATTGCTTTCATTTCCCTGAGCTGGTCACGAAGGACGTCTTTATTTATAGGCGTGAAGTTTTCATGGAACTGCCAGGCATCATCATATATGGTTTTAAAGTCATCAATAAACTTCTCACTTTCTTTCCATCTGAAATGAGTAAATGAATAGCCCGGTCTTTGACGCACCCAGTCAGCAATTTTCCAGAAACGCTCAGGGAAAGGTACAGTCATATCAAGATGATTCGTCACCTGTTCAAAATAACTCCTGAAACCGTATTCTTCAAAAAAGTCCTGGTAGTATGGAAAATTATAGTTCATACCGAAACTGGGAGGCATAAAACCGTCAACCAGTAATCCCCAGAAATTATCATTCTCACCAAAGTTGATTGGGCCATCCATTGCCTCCATGCCTCTTACTTTGAGCCATTCACGACAGGTATCAAAGATATAGAATGCAACTTTCTTGTCGTTGATACATTCAAAGAAGCCCATACCACCTGTAGGCTGTTGAAAGTTGAAAGCTTTTTTTCTGTTAATAAAAGCTGCACACCTGCCAACAACATTGCCATTTTCATCATTAAAAATCCATCTTATTGCTTCACCATGTGAATAAAATACATTTATAGCCGGGTTAAAAATGGCTTCTATGGTGCTGTCGAGCGGACAGATATAATTAGGGTCATTCCTGTAAAGTTGCTTAGGCAGATCAAGGAAGGCACGTGATGTCTTCTTTCCGGTTACTTCAATATGTGTCATTCCAGATTGAAAATTGAGATCACAAATCTAAGGAAGAATTCATGAATGGCAGATAAGAAATTATGTATTCTTTCGTTTACTGCTTACGTTGGTCACATTTGGCGTACAATTATTAAATTGTACTTTTGCACTAAATTTGGTGAAGTTGAAAAAACTGCATTTGCTGATATTAAAGTCGTATATCGGGCCTTTAGTGCTCACATTCTTCATTTCGCTCTTCATCCTTGTAATGCAGTTTTTGTGGAAATACATTGATGATCTTGTTGGTAAAGGACTGGAGTGGCATGTGGTTGCCCGTTTGCTTTTCTATGCATCCACCACTTTTGTACCCCTGGCACTTCCTTTGGCCATCCTTCTTTCATCACTGATGACTTTTGGCAATTTTGGCGAGCGATACGAACTGGTTGCCATGAAATCAGCCGGCATTTCACTAAGTACAATTATGAAACCACTGATTTACTTATCGGTATTAATAAGTATAGGGGCTTTCTTCTTTTCAAATAATGTACTTCCTATTTCCAACCTTAAATTTAAAGCCATACTGTATGATGTGCGGCAACAGAAACTGGCACTCAACATAAGGGAGGGTATTTTTTATAAGGATATTGACGGTTATGTGATGCGCATTGGCAAAAAGGAAAAGGATGGGTCAACAATCAGGGATGTTATTATTTATGACCACACTAACAGGATGGGGAACACTAATGTAACAAAGGCTGAGTGGGGTAAGATGGTACAGAGTGAAGATGGTAGTTTCCTTGACCTTACTCTGTATAATGGCTTTAATTATGACGAAAAAACTGACAGGGCAAATGATTCCAAGCGCCCGTTCCAGCGTACTTATTTTGCTGAGCAATACAGGCGTTTCGATTTATCGGATTTCAAGATGATGAAGACTGATGAAAGCTTGTTCAGAAATCATTACCAGATGCTCAATCTTGATCAGTTACAGACTGCCACTGATTCCCTGAAGAAGGAAAAAAGCAATAAGATAGAAAATTTTGCAAGGAGTACATTGATAAATTACACATTCCTCGATAAGGTTGATACAATCCTTACCCTGGATTCAGGAATAAAGGTAAAAGAAAGACTTTATGTCCTCAATGGAATGGATAAGGCGACTAAGTTGCAGGTAATGGAAAGAGCGCTTAACAGTGCAAGGGCCATGAAAAATAGTGTTGAGTACGAAAAGAAAGACCTTGAAGAAAGAGAGACCCTTATAAGGAAGCATGAAGTAGAATGGCACCTTAAATTTACCTTGTCGTTTGCTTGCCTGGTATTGTTTTTTATCGGAGCCCCGTTTGGTGCTATAATCAGGAAAGGCGGGTTGGGATTACCTCTTGTAATATCCGTTGTCTTCTTCGTAATCTATCATGTTATTTCAATGACCGGCAAGAAGTCGGTGATTGCCGGAGGAATGGACCCTATATTGGGGATGTGGCTGTCATCAATTGTCCTGTTGCCTCTCGGGATCCTGCTCACCTATAAGGCAACCAATGACTCCCCACTGTTTGATGTTGATTCGTGGATAATAAGTATCAACAAGTTCATTGGAAAAATAAAATCCCCACGTAAATGAAGATCCTGCTTATCTGCAATAAAGCACCATGGCCCCCCAGGGAAGGAGGGCCTATTGCTATGAATGCTATGGCAGAAGGTTTGTTGGCGGCAGGCCACCAGGTAAAGATTCTTGCCATTAATAGTTACAAGTATAACATTCCGGTTGAAAGTATACCGGAAGAGTACAGGGATAAGACAGGTATCGAGCTGGTATTTATGGACTTAAGGGTCAAACCACTGGCAGCTTTAAAGAATATTTTTACTGACAGGTCGTACCATGTTGAGCGGTTTATTTCCAAAGATTTTTCTGATGCACTTGAGAGAATACTCAAAAGTGGAACGTACGATATTATACAGTTTGAGACACTTTTTGTTACACCTTACATCGATCTTATCAGGCGTTTCACCAAGGCACCTGTTATCCTGAGGGCACATAATATTGAACACCTGATCTGGCAAAGGTTATCTAAGGGTGAAAAGAATCCTTTCAGGCGGTGGTACCTGAAACATCTGGCTGATACACTCATGAAGTATGAACTGGATACCATTAAGAAACTTGATGGTATAGTTACAATCACCGACAAGGACGCAGAGTTTTTTGAGAGTTATCTGGAGAAACAGAAGGTTATCGCCATACCTTTTGGTATACAGCCGGAGAAGATGGCAAAATATACCGGATATAAAGGAGAAGAAGCTGAGATGTCGTTATTCCATCTTGGGTCAATGAACTGGATACCTAATCAGGAAGCTATAAGGTGGTTTCTAAAAGAAGTATGGCCAACCGCTTACAGTCAGCATAATAATCTGATGTTCAGGGTTGCCGGACGGGAGATGCCTGATTGGCTGGCCACAATCAGCCAGGCTGGAGTGATCAATGATGGCGACGTACCCGATGCTGTTGAATACATGCATAAGCATAGGGTGATGATAGTACCCCTTTTCTCAGGAAGCGGTATAAGAATAAAGATAATTGAAGGCATGATGGCTGGCTGCGCGATAATAACCACCTCAATCGGAGCAGAAGGTATAAACTGCAAAAACGGAGAACATTTACTGATTGCTGAGACTGCCGGGGATTTTATCTCCTGTATAAACAGGCTTGTGGAGGATCCTGACTTTGCAAAGGAACTTGGCAGGAATGCTTCGGAGTTTGTAAAGAAGGAGCATAACAACAGCTACCTTATCAAAAAGCTTGAAAGTTTTTATAATGCCCTGCACCGTTAAACAAAATTATTATCTTTGTTTTCTTAAGGATACAGGCCATTATAGATAGCGAGGATTGAATGAAGCTTTTAGTTATTCTGCCAAGATTCCCCTACCCTACCGAAAAAGGTGATAAGCTCAGGGCTTTCAATCAATTAAAAGTTCTGTCAGAACACTTTGATATTTCACTTTTCGCCCTCAGCCATGATAAAGTCAGCCCTGAAAATATCGAAAAAGTAAAGCCCTTCTGTAAATCCATTCACATTGAACGGATTAACTTTCTGCAGGTTGTCTGGAACTTGTTTATTTGTCTGTTCACCAGTCGTCCGTTGCAGGTAGGATATTATTACACCAATAAAGCAAAAAGGGCATTCAGGAAGAAAATAAAAGAAGTAAACCCCGACCATATATATTGCCAGTTATTAAGAACTGCACCCTATGCTTTCGGTATTGAAATACCAAAGACTCTTGATTACCAGGATGTATTTTCAAAGGGCATAGAAAGGCGCATTCCGGGAGCAAATTACCTTACCAGGATTATTCTGAAGCTTGAATGGAAAAGGCTTTTAAAGTTTGAAGCACTGGTGTTTGACATCTTTGATAATAAGACTATTATCTCCAAACCAGACAGGGATTGCATACCACATGCACAAAAGGATCAGATTGTTATTATCCCCAATGGTGTTGACCAACAGTATTTCAAACCTTTAAGGGAAAAGAAAACTACTGATTTTGTTTTCACAGGCAACATGGGTTACCCGCCAAATGTTGATTGCGCTGAATACCTTGTAAATAAAGTAATGCCTATCATCAGGCAAAAATATCCTGATGCCAAAATCACACTTGCAGGTGCCACACCTCATGCAAGAGTAAAAGCCCTGGCAGGTAATAAAGTGATTGTGACGGGATGGGTTGATGACATACGGGAATACTATTCCACTGCCAGGATATTTATGGCACCAATGCAACTTGGCACAGGGTTGCAGAATAAGTTACTTGAAGCTATGGCGATGCGCCTGCCTTGTGTAACCTCATCTCTTTGCAACTCTGCTCTGATGGCCAGGGAAAATGAAGAAATCATGATTGGCAACAATGCCACAGAAGTTGCCCAACAAGCCATAAAATTGATGGAAGACCAACAACTTGCTGATAAGATTGCACTTAATGGTCTCTCCTTTATAAAACTCAATTACACCTGGCAGGGAGCAACAAATAAACTGGCTTTTCTAATAAAAGAAACTAATAAAGTGCCGGGTTATAAAATTTAGTGACGAATTAGTTACATTTGATCAATTTTTACATCAATTTCAGTAATAACAACCTCTTGATGCAAAGCACAAAACATTATATAATACTTCTGGTATTCTTTCTATTTCATTTTGCCTGCCTTGCCCAAAGCGATGAGTTATCACTTGATGCCTTGAACCAGAAAGCTGAGGAAAGTATGGAGTCTTCACCCGAAGAATCCATTAAAATCCTCAAAGAAGTGCTTAACAGGACAGCAGATGGAAAGAACAAGAAAGAGCGCGCTAAAGCACTCAGAATGATGGGGATTGTCCATTATTATGAACAGAATTTCAGGCAGTCGCATGAATATTATGAGCAATCTCTTCATCTTTTCCGCGAACTTAAAGACCTCGATGGTATTGCTTCTGTTTTAAACAATACAGGCCTTATTTATGAAAGACAAGGTGACTTTTCATCAGCCCTTAAGAGATATAATGAGGCTGCCACAATTATGTCAAAGCTGCCTGAAGCAAAAGAAAAACTGACAAACACATTATCAAACATAGGTAATGTTTACTATACCCTAGGACGATTTGATAAAGCACTTGATTACCTTACCCAGGCATTGGATAACTCTGTAAGTATTTCAGATACTTCAGGAATGGCTAAATGTTACAACAATATCGGCAACATTTACCTTTCAATGAAAGATTACAAAACTGCTATTGATCTCTTCTCTAAAGCTGAAAAGATAAGGTTAGAGAAGAAACAACTCTCCAGGCTGCCTTTAATTTATAATAACCTGGGTGAAGCGTACCTTGGAATGAACAAGATTGAGGACGCTTTAAGATATAACAGGAATGCTCTCCAGATTGCAAGTAAAATTGATGATTCTGAAAGTGTTATTGCCAGCCTGATTAACATCAGTGAGATTTATGTGAAGATTAAAGATTATGAGCAGGCATTGAATAACTACAATGAAGCACTGCGTTTATCATCAATAAAGCCCGACAGGTTCCTGCATGCCAGTATATTGCTCGGAATTGGTGAACTGAAATTGAAACTTGGTGAGTACGATGAAGCTATCAATTACCTGAAAGATGCACAGGCACTGGTTGAAAAAACAGGTTCTGACCCAATTCTCCAGGGAATATACGGTGGGCTCTCTGATGCTTATGAAGCAAAGAATAATTACCAGAAATCGCTGCAATTCCTCAAGCTCCATACTGACATTATGGACAGTATTTATAACAGGGAAAACCTCGACAGGCTAAATCTCCTCAGGGTTAGCTTTGAGCTCGAACAAACTGAACGTGATAATCAATTGCTCAGGCAACAGAATATATACAGCCAGTTAGCTCTCAGCAGGCAACAGACTATAAGGAACCTCTTCATTGTAATTACAGCCATTGTGCTTGTTTCGCTGGCATTCCTTTCTCTCCTTTACTATTCAAAGAAGAAAAAAAATGAGTTGCTTCGCGAAAGCTATAACCAGATTTCTAAACAGAAAGAAGAACTTGATAAACTATACCTTGAGCAGTACAAGCTTAATGAGACAAAAAACAAGTTCTTCAGCATTGTAGCCCACGATTTGAAGTCTCCCTTCCAGTCACTTTTAGGCTTCAGCGAACTTCTAAGTCATGAATATGAGCATTTTGATGATACTCAGAAGCATGAAATGATAAACAATATGTACAAGGTAACTTCTGACACATACAAGTTTATAGAGAACTTGCTTGAATGGGGAAGAGTCCAGACGGGCAATGCAAATGTTTCAATGAAGGATCTTAACCTCAGGGATTTTGTTGATAATATAGTCCCGATGTTTAATATTGCTTTGAAGAATAAAGGCCTTACGCTTTCACTTGATATTCCTCCTCTTATTATGGTATATGCCGATCCAAATATGCTGGGAGCTGTCATCAGGAACATTGTATCAAATGCCATTAAGTTTTCAAATACGGGAGGTATAATTCATATAAAGGGCCTCACTACAAAAGAATCAGCCAAGCTTGCTATAACCGATAATGGTGTTGGCATAGCAGGCGACGTAATTTCAAAATTATTCACCTTTGACCCTAAAATCAGGAGGGCTGGAACAGGAGGTGAAACAGGTACCGGCATGGGACTCGGATTATGCATGGAATTCATGCTACTTAACAAGGGAATGATAAAAGTTTCCAGCAAGCCGGGTGAAGGGAGTACATTTACTATTATAATGCAGCCTGGAGTAAAGGAAAAGTCACCAAGCCTTACCGAACATAAGGCATTTTAATCATCAAATGACTGTAATAGCTGTTGATGGGGTTTGACTCATGGCTATTATTTGCGTAAGTTTGCCAAAAGGTTTTCAATAATGGCAGACGACAATAAGATTATATTTTCAATGGTAGGTGTGGGCAAGGTTATCCCACCAAACAGGCAGATTCTCAAAGATATTTATCTATCATTTTTCTATGGTGCCAAAATTGGTATCATAGGCTTAAACGGTTCAGGAAAGTCCACTTTACTTAAGATTATTGCCGGAATGGACAAGTCATATACCGGGGAAGTGGTATTTTCACCAGGATATTCTGTTGGCATCCTACTTCAGGAACCTATACTGGATGATAATAAAACAGTGAGGGAAATAGTAGAAGAAGGAGCTGCTGAAACTGTTCAGTTACTTAAAGATTTTGAAAGAGTTAATAATCGCTTTTCAGAGCCTCTCTCTGATGATGAAATGAATGAACTCATCGAAGAACAAGGCAGGTTAACAGAATTAATTGACCAGCAAAACGGTTGGGATTTGGATACAAGGCTTGAACGTGCAATGGATGCACTAAGATGTCCCGACCCCGAAGAACCTGTAAAGCACCTTTCGGGAGGAGAACGTAGAAGGGTTGCATTGTGCAGGCTATTACTTCAGGAACCCGATATCCTGTTGCTGGATGAACCTACCAATCACCTTGATGCAGAAAGTATTGACTGGCTTGAACAGCATTTAAAACAATATAAAGGAACAGTAATAGCCGTTACCCACGACAGGTATTTTCTTGACAATGTGGCTGGCTGGATTCTTGAACTTGACCGCGGTGAAGGTATTCCATGGAAAGGCAATTACTCATCCTGGCTTGAGCAGAAATCAAACAGGCTTGCCATGGAGGAAAAAGCTGAAACCAGGCGTCGTAAAACACTTGAGAGAGAACTTGAGTGGGTACGTATGTCGCCTAAAGCCCGCCATGCGAAATCTAAAGCCCGTCTTTCGGCCTATGAGCGTTTGATGAGTGAGGATACAAAACAGAAAGAAGAAAAACTTGAAATCTTTATTCCCAACGGCCCAAGGTTAGGGAATAAAGTCATAGAAGCACAGGGGATATCCAAAGCGTATGGTGACAAGCTACTTTTTGAAAACCTCACCTTCAGCCTTCCACCTGCAGGGATTGTAGGAATTATCGGGCCAAACGGCGCAGGTAAGACTACACTCTTCAGATTAATAATGGGTCTTGAGAAACCTGATGCAGGAACATTTGCAGTAGGCGATACCGTTAAAATAGGATATATTGACCAGGCACATACAGCCATAGATCCTGAAAGAACAGTATGGGAGGTAATCTCCGAAGGCAATGAGAATATTCAACTGGGTGGCAAACTGTTCAACTCACGTGCTTATGTTGCAAGGTTTAACTTCAGTGGTGCCGACCAGGGTAAGAAGGCCGGAGTGCTGTCGGGCGGTGAAAGGAACAGGATGCACCTTGCTCTGACACTAAGGTCGGAAGCTAATGTACTGTTGCTTGACGAACCAACTAACGATATTGATGTAAATACCTTAAGGGCACTTGAAGAAGGTTTGGAAAACTTCGCAGGTTGTGCTGTGGTAATTTCACATGACCGTTGGTTCCTTGACCGTATTGCAACTCATATATTAGCTTTTGAAGGTGACTCACAGGTTGTGTTCTTCGAGGGTGGCTATACTGAATATGAAGAAAACAGGAAAAAGAGAACAGGCAATGAAGCTCCGCATCGTATCAAATACAAAAAGCTTTACTAATTTTGCCGCTCAATTGAAGAAATGAACCCTCAGAAACCATCAATACCAAAAGGAACACGTGACTTCTCCCCTGTTGAAATGAACAGGAGGAACTATATTTTTGGAATCATCCGGAAAGTCTTTGAAAAGCATGGTTATATGCCTATTGAGACTCCGTCACTGGAAAACCTCTCTACTTTACTTGGAAAGTATGGTGAGGAAGGTGATAAACTTCTTTTCAGGGTGCTTAATTCAGGAGACTTCTTTTCATCGGTCGATGATCAGGAACTGAAAAAGGAAAACTTCCAGAAACTTTCATCGAAAATCAGTGAAAAAGGCCTGCGGTATGACCTTACCGTTCCTTTTGCGAGGTTTGTGGTTCAGCACAGGAATGAAATCACATTTCCTTTCAAGCGTTACCAGCTTCAACCTGTGTGGAGGGCTGACCGTCCACAGAAAGGGCGATACAGGGAGTTCTATCAATGCGATGCAGATGTGATAGGTTCAGATTCACTTCTCAATGAAGCAGAGCTTCTTGAAATGACCGATGAGATCTTTAAAAATCTCAACATAGAGATAACCATTAAGCTTAACAACCGCAAAATACTAAGTGGGATAGCTGAATTTATAGGCCATCCCGATAAGATAACTGACATCACTGTTGCTATTGATAAGCTTGATAAGATTGGTTACGAGAAAGTAAACGAGGAACTTGAATTGAAGGGACTCGACAGGCAATCTATTGAAAAGTTGCAACCCATAATACAACTCAGCGGGGACAACCTTCAAAAATTAGCCAAAATAAGGGAAGTGCTCAAGGATAGTGAAACAGGCATTAAAGGAATAGATGAAGTAGAGCAAATTCTTAGTTATACAGCTAAGATGGGCATTGAGAGTACCATTGAATTAGACCTTACTCTTGCCCGTGGACTTAATTATTATACCGGAGCTATTATTGAAGTTAAAGCAAAGCACGCGCAGATCGGAAGTATCAGTGGCGGCGGGCGTTATGATAATCTTACAGGAATATTTGGTCTGCCAGGAATATCAGGAGTAGGAATATCCTTTGGTGCTGACCGGATTTATGATGTAATGCTTGAAAGTAACCTGTTCCCTGAAGAAACAGCTTCCTCTACCCATGTCCTTTTTGTGAACTTTGGAGGTGATGAAGAGGCACTTTGCATTAAGCTGGCATCCGGGCTAAGGAGTAATGGAATTAATACTGAAGTTTATCCAGAGAATATAAAATTCAAAAAGCAGTTCGGATATGCTGACAGCAAACAGATACCATGGGTAATAATTATTGGTGAAACAGAAAGAACCAGCGGTACTTGTCAGCTCAAGAATATGAAATCGGGTATACAGGAAACTGTTGAGGTAGATAAATTAACTGAAATCATCTTAAAGAATGGTATTTAACTGGAATCTCTTATTCAAGATTATGATTAACCGGACAGGCATGACGGTAGTGGACAGTTTCAATTAATTAGTCCACAGAATAATCATACAGTTAAAACAAACACAATGAATATATTTAAGATAAGCAGTGAACCACTAGACCTGCAAACTATTCAATATCTTTTAGACAATGATGTTAAGCTGGAGCTTTCAACTGAAGCGGTAGAGCGAATACAACATTGCAGGGATTACCTTGATAAAAAATTAGAGAACAATCAGTCACCTATTTACGGAATTACCACCGGATTTGGCTCTTTATGCAACATCCAGATTTCTGATAAAGACTTAACAAAACTCCAGGAAAACCTTGTAATGTCGCATGCATGCGGGACAGGTAATGAAGTAGACAGCCGTATTGTCAAAATTATGCTGCTGCTTAAAGCCCACGCGCTATCTTCAGGCAATTCAGGGGTTCAGGTAGTTACCGTTCAGCGCCTTATTGATTTCTTTAATAACGATATTATTCCTGTTGTTTATGAACAGGGTTCCTTAGGTGCTTCCGGTGACCTCGCACCTTTGGCCCATCTTAGTCTTCCCTTGCTAGGTCTTGGAGAGGTTAGATTTTCAGGCAAAGTTGTTCCTGCAAAGAAAGTATTAAAAGAGTTTGGCTGGCAGCCTGTCACTCTGATGTCGAAAGAAGGCCTCGCACTCTTAAACGGCACACAGTTTATGAGTTCGCATGCTGTTCATATCCTGATAAAGGCAAAAAGGTTATTGGAACTGGCAGATATAACAGGTGCCGTTTCGCTTGAAGCATATAATGGAAAGCTTGATCCTTTCATGGAACAACTTCATACCATCAGGCCTCACCAGGGGCAGATTGATACTGCAAGAAATATGAGGAACATACTTAAAGGCAGTACCCTAATAAACAGTGATGGTAAAAAGGTTCAGGATCCCTACTCTTTCAGGTGCATTCCGCAGGTTCATGGCGCAATTAAAGACACCGTTAATTATGCCGAATCAGTTATCCTGACCGAGATAAATTCAGTTACTGATAATCCAACTGTATTTCCTGATGAAGACTTAGTTTTGTCGGGTGGCAACTTTCATGGAGAGCCTCTGGCATTTGTTCTTGACTTTCTGGGCATTGCACTTGCAGAGCTTGGCAATATTTCAGAAAGAAGAGTATACCGGCTTATCTCAGGACAAAGAGACCTTCCCGAATTCCTCGTTGCTAATCCAGGCCTCAACAGCGGCTTTATGATACCCCAGTATACTGCAGCAAGCATCGTAAGTCAGAATAAACAACTGGCCACTCCCAGTTCAGTTGATTCTATTACCTCCTCAAATGAGCAGGAGGACCATGTAAGCATGGGAGCAAATGCTGCCACCAAAGCCATAAGGATAACTGATAACCTTGAAAGAATCATTGCAATAGAATTATTCACAGCTGCCCAGGCAATGGAGTTCAGGGGACTTGAGAAAACGTCTCCTTTCGTGCAGGCATTTCTTTCAGAATTCAGAAGTATTGTCCCATTTATAAAGGATGATACAGTAATGTACAGTGAAATAAATAAAAGCATAGAATTTATAAGGGACGTTATATTTGATTTCCCTGAATAGTCATAATGATAATTGATGGACAATAAAGAAGCGAATCCGGTTAAATCATATACAGGGATAAGGCCACCTGCCCTCACCCTTCTTTGCCTGCTGACATTTACATGGAGTGGCATCTCAGCTTTTGGCTTTGTGCTGGTTTATGTCTTATATGATGGCCTTCTGGAGATGATGGAGCAAAGTACTTTTCCTGAACAACAGGAATTAGTAATTGCCATGATTAAAAACTCCGACCGGATTTTCTTCCTATTGATAGGCTTACTGAACATCGCTTCTCTTACCGGTGCAATATTTATGTGGAAATTGCATAAGGGAGGCTTTCATCTTTATACAATTTCACAGCTACTTATTTTAGTTATACCCTTTTTCCTTGTGGCAGGTTATTCTATCACACTTTCAAATGCTATAATAACAGCGGTTTTCATACTTGCATATGCTGTAAATATCCCTCAAATGAGGTAATCCGGTGGAAAAATTGATAAAAATGTCAACAAAATGAACATTTTTTTCAACAATTGTTGACAAAATCGCAGAAATTTCTATACATTAGCATAATTAAAGACTGCAATACTTACTAAGAATGGGTATTTAAGCTCATTTTCAGTACAGTAAACTTCCTCCTCTTCCTATACTCCCATTACTGATTTAATTATTACAAGTATTTTCTTTTGGCTGAGGGGCCGGATGAAAATATTCAGTTAGTTAAATATCTATACAACGAAGATATTATTAACGTAAATGATAACTTAAACAGGAGGTAAACAACACTAATCGACCAACTCAGAGAGTAATTTCAAGTTCGAATTTTTACAGAACCATTTAAACAATTCAATCACAAAAAACACACACTATGAGAAAATTTGTATTGATGCTTGTACTTCTGATTTTTGCCGGAGTACAGGTAGTTCTGGCCCAGGCAACAATTACTGGTGTCGTAACAAGTGCCGATGACGGGCAGCCCATTCCGGGTGTTGCTGTCCAGGTTAAAGGCACAACATTAGGAGTTTCTACTGACATTAATGGACGTTATTCTTTAAAGGTTCCTGCAGATGCTAAAGTTCTGCAATTCTCTTTCGTAGGAATGACAACTAAGGATGTTACAATAGGTCAACAGACATCCATTAATGTTGTACTTGAAACAGAAGCGGTAGACATCGAAGGAGTTGTTGTTACAGCTCTCGGTATCAGCCGTGAAAAGAAAGCTTTGGGTTATGCTGTTGAAGAGGTTAAGGCTGATGAACTTAACCAAACCAGGTCAGGTAACCTTATTACTTCTCTTTCCGGTAAAGTTTCAGGGGTGAACATCACTTCTGCTTCTGGTAATATGGGTGGTTCTTCCCGTATAACCATCAGGGGAGTGAAATCAATTTCACAAAACAACTCACCATTGTTTGTAGTGGATGGTGTTCCTATGGACAACAGTAACTACAATGACATCAATACTCAGCGTGGTGCCGGTGGTGTTGACTATGGTAATATGGCCAACGACATCAACCCTGATGATATTGAATCAGTATCAGTACTTAAAGGACCCACCGCTGCAGCTCTTTATGGTTCACGTGCTGCAAATGGTGTAATCCTTATTACTACCAAAAAAGCCAAAGCCGGTAAAAAAGGTTTAGGCGTTGAAGTAAATACTTCAGTATCATTTGAGCAGGTAGCTCTCTTGCCAAAATACCAGAATCTGTATGGTGGAGGCTATGTCTACACTGGTGAAGGAACTGCTGATGGTTTTGTTCTTGAAAATATCAATGGTATCGATTACAGGACTGTTGACTATGCATTTGATGAAAGCTGGGGACCTAAGTTTGACCCAAATATCCAGGTTCTCTCAGCTTTTGATATCTATGACTGGGAAGCCCGCAACTTCGAAGGTAATCCGACAACAACACCATGGGTAGCCGCTGAAAATGACGTTGACTCATTCTTTGAAACCGGTGTTGTTTTCAATAACAACTTTGCAGTAACAGGCTCAAATGAAAGTTCAGCTTTCCGTTTATCATATACTAACTATGACCTGAGCGGTTACATGCCAAATAGTGAGCAGAAGAGAAATGCTATCAATTTCAATGGCGAATCACAGGTTAGTAAATGGCTTAAAGGTTATGTGGGAGTTAACTATGTTAACACATACACATTAGGTCGTCCTGAAACTGGATATGATGATAATAACATCATGCAGAAGTTCAACCAGTGGGGCCAGCGTCAGCTTGACATGAAGGTTATGAGTAATTATGTTAACCCTGACGGTACCCAGCGTACATGGAACCGTGGTGGTGTTTACGATCCAATGCCTGTATACTCTGATAACCCATACTGGACCAGGTACAAGAACTACCAGGATGATGAAAGAAACAGGGTATTCGGAAATGTAGGATTCCTTTTGACTCCAATGAAAGGCCTCTCAATTAAAGGACAATGGAACCTTGACTATTATAACCTGATTGAGATGGAACGTAATGCTATAGGTTCTCAGGCTGAGTCTTCATACAGTGAAGCAAGTCGTGAATTCAGCGAAACAAATCTTGAGTTAATGGCCACTTATAATACAAATCTTACAAGTGACCTCAATCTAAATATTATGGTTGGTGCAAATAAACGCCATAGGGAATATGGAAGGATGACTTCCAATACTGTTGGTGGATTAGTTATTCCTGAATTGTATAAAATCAGCAATTCAACCAACCAACCATTTGTTTCTGAATTTAATGACCAGAAAGAAATCCAGAGTCTCTATGGTAGTTTGAATTTTGGATATCGCGGAATGTTATATCTTGACGTTACAGGCCGTAATGACTGGAGTTCAACTGTTACCCCAAGCAACTTCTTCTATCCTTCAGCAACAGCAAGTTTTGTTTTCACAGAACTTGAAGCTTTGAAAGACAACAGTTGGTTAAGTTTCGGTAAAGTACGCTTTGGTATTGCACAGGCCGGTAATGATACTGACCCATACAGGAACAGTTATGTTTACAATTACCTCAGTAATTTCGGAACACTGGCTATGTACACAATACCTGCTACTTTAATTGACCCGAACCTTAAAGCTGAAAAGACAAATTCATGGGAAATTGGTACAGAGTTAATGTTCTTCAGCAATAGGTTAGGTTTAGAATTTACCTATTATGATGAAAAGACAATTGACCAGATTCTTACAGTTGCTATTTCAGGAGCCAGTGGCTATGGAAGCAAACTTATCAATGCCGGAACAATGAGTAATAAAGGTATTGAGATTGGTTTGAACGCAACTATAGTTAAATCAAAAGACTTCTCATGGAATCTTAATGCAAACTTCTCCAAGAACACAAACTTAGTTGAAGAACTTGCTCCTGGTGTAGAAGTTTACCAGTTAGCAAACGCTCCATTCTCAGTTTCAGTAAATGCTGAAGTAGATAAACCTTATGGTTCTATCCGTGGATCAAGCTATATTAAAGATGCCAGTGGCAATCTGATCGTTGGTACAAACGGTTTATACAGAACAGGGCCTGTACAGTCCATCGGAACTGTTATGCCAGATTTCCTTCTTGGTGTATGGAACAGGTTTAACTATAAAGGCGTTGAACTTTCAGCTTTAATTGATTGGAGAGATGGTGGGCAGTTCTTCTCAACCACACACATGTGGGGTATGTATTCAGGTATCCTTGAAGAAACAGCTACTACCAATGCTAATGGCAAGAATGTACGCGACCCGCTTGAAGATGGTGGTGGAGTTCTTGTTGAAGGAGTTTATGGATATGTAGACGGTGATGGTAATATTCAATACACCGACGCTGAAGGTAATGATGTAGATTCTCCTGTTACAAATTCAACTTATGTTGATGCTGAAACCTGGGGAGCATGGATGTATTCAGGACCAGCAGAACAGAATGTATTTGATGCTACCTATATCAAATTAAGGGAAGTTCGCTTGAGCTACACACTCCCGGCCAAAATTACAGGACCAATCCAGAACCTGACTTTGTCAGCATACGGCAGGAATCTTGCAATGTTTAATACCGATATCAAAGACATAGTTGATCCGGAAAACACAACCAGTAGTGGTAACGTTCAGGGTCTTGAAGGTGGTGCACTGCCAAGTTTGAGATATTTCGGGTTTGGCCTTAACTTTAACTTTTAACCCTTAAATTGATAAGACTATGAAAAAGAACATATTGAAATATACCCTGGGACTCTTGGTACTTGTATTTATGATTACAGGTTGTACCAAGGATTTCAACGAAATCAATACAGACCCGAACAATCCGGTTAAAGTTCCAACAGTTAACCTTATTTCAACTGCACAGAAAACCTTAACCGATGACATCTTTGATGAATGGTTCAGTGGACGCCAGGGTTTACTCTGGGCACAATACTGGGCTCAGCGTAATTATACTGAGGAAGATAGGTTCGGTATCAGGCAGGGAACAAATAACACTTATTTCAGGTTGATCTATACTGATATGATGGATCTTCAGGAAATAATTAATATTGCTTCTGACGAATCCAGGATTGCTGAAATTAACAGCTTCTATGGTGATGCCGAAGGTCAGATCCATGTGGCTAACATCTTAAAAGCTTACGTATTCCAGTTAATGGTTTCCACCTATGGTGATCTGCCTTATGAGCAGGCTTTTGATGCAGTCAATAATCCATCACCGGCCTATACACCTCAGGCAGTTATTTTCAAAGACCTGATGACAAAACTTGCCGCTGCTGCAGGTTATCTTCAGGGCCTTGATAAGCAGGTGTTTACTTCAGGTGACCTGATGTATAATGGTGACGCTGCACAATGGGCAAAGTTTGCTAATGCCCTGAGATTAAAATTAGCTATCCGACTCAGCAAAGTTACTGATGGCGATTTGGTAAACCTCAGGAATACTGCAATTGATGAAGCTCCTGCCTTCACTTTTGAAAGTAATGATGATAATGCACAGATCACTTACCTCGGAGATGGACAGAGTAATGCTCCTATGTATGACGGTTTCTATACAGCACGCCGTAATGACATGACTGTTACTGCTAACTTTGTTGACCTTCTTAAAGGTATCAACGACACGCTGAACAATAAGCAGAATCCTTTTGAGGGAATCGAAGATCCGAGATTATCAATCTGGGTTCCTAAAGCTGGTGGAGAATACCGTGGAATGCCTTACGGCCTTGTAAACCAGTATGCTTCTGCACTTCGTTCAAAGACAGCTAACCTTTATGGTACTTACAATCTTGTACTCGATGCTGATGCCACAGTGGTTTGGATGGATTATGCAGAGGTATGTTTCATCATGTCAGAACTCGATGGCTGGGATCAGGCTTGGTATGAAAAGGGTGTTCGTGCATCATGCGAAAGGTGGGGTGCTGAAGGAGTTGATGAGTTCGTAGCAGCATTACCGGCAGCTAACATGGAGACTGTATTAACACAGAAGTATATCGCTCTTTACATGAACGGTTACGAAGGCTGGGCTGAATACCGCAGGACAGGATATCCTAAGAGTATCATCGAAGTAGGTGAACTTACAGGCCCAAATGCTGCAGGTGAAGCTATGACCTTTAATGCTATCTATGGCACTAAAATTGCCAGAAGGTTAACTTACCCTGTTCAGGAGTACACTGTTAATGAAGCTAATGTTACAGCTGCTGCTTCAAGTATCGGAGGAGATGACTTCGCTACCCGATTAATCTGGGATAAATAATCATTTCATAATTAATTTGAGAGGCTGCCTGTCAGGCAGCCTCTTTTTTTTTAAAATCATTAAATCAAATTTATTGAACATTCAATATTTAATAGTTTTTTTCCCTGCTTTTTTTATACATTAGCCCTACTAAGACAAACTAACAACTAAAAACCCTAAATAATTGAATGTCAACAATATACCCTTTAACTCCAGAGTTTAGACTCGATTAAACTCTCCTGATAAGGAGCATAACTGATAGTAAAAAACGGAAATCCACTTTCTTAAAGTGATCTACTATAGTTAATGAGCAAATCCCTAATTAAAAATATTCATAATTTATTAACTAAAAACGGAGGTGACCAATTACACACAATCATTTAACTCGAAAGATCTATCATCTTGACTAACAAAAATTTTAACAATTCAATCACAAAAAAAACACACTATGAGAAAATTTGTAATGATGCTTGTGCTTCTCATTTTTGCCGGAGTACAAGTAGTTCTTGCTCAAACAACTATTTCAGGGGTGGTAACCAGCGCCGATGACGGCCAACCTATCCCTGGTGTTTCTGTCCGTGTTAAAAACACGACTGTCGGTATGACAACTGACATCAACGGCAGGTATAACCTTAAAGTTCCTGCTGATGCGCAGATCCTGGAGTTCTCATTCGTTGGAATGACAACTAAAGATGTTACTATTGGAAAACAAACCACCATTAATGTTGCACTTGAAACGAGTGTAATGGACATTGAAGGTGTAGTTGTAACCGCCATGGGTATCAGCCGTGAAAAGAAAGCACTGGGTTATTCTGCCCAGCAGGTTGATAGTGAAGATCTCACCAGAACCGGTTCATCAAACCTGGCAATGGCAATGCAAGGTAAAGTAACCGGTGTTGAAATTAAGCCTTCAAGCGGTATGCCGGGTGCTTCATCACAGGTTGTTATCAGGGGAGCCCGTTCATTCTCAGGAAACAACACTCCTTTGTATGTAGTAGACGGGATGCCTATTGCCTCTACCCCTGATTTTTCAACAGGTAATAGCGTAACAGGTGCTGATATTGCAAACAGGGCAGTTGATATTGACCCTAGCGATATTGAATCAATCAACGTACTTAAAGGTCAGGCTGCTGCAGCCCTTTATGGCATCAGGGCTTCTAATGGTGTTATTATCATTACCACCAAGAGCGGTAAGGGTAAAACTATCGGAAAACCAAATGTTAGCCTTTCCAACTTTACCAGCTGGGAAAATGTTTCAAGAACTCCAGAATACCAGACTACTTATGCACAAGGCAACTATGGTAGCTACGTTCCTAATACATCATTTGCATGGGGTCCGAAAATTACTGACCTTCCAAACGATCCGACCTATGGCGGCAATGAAAATGGACACCCGGGAATGTACCGTGTACCCCAGCTTGAACGTGCCGGCCTGGATCCATGGGTTTATCCTGCAACTTATGACAATTTCGGCAATTTCTTCCAAACTGGTATGACTGCTACAACTTCACTGAATATCAGTCAGGCAACAGAAAAAGGAAATATTGCTTTTGGAATTGGAAACACAACACAGGAAGGTATAGTTCCTTCAACTGATATGGAAAGGTGGAATGCTAAAGCCGCAGGTGAAACAAAACTTAATAATCTATGGACATTAGGTTTCTCATCTAACTTTGCTAAAACCACCATTAATAAGCTTCCTGCAGCTAATGATGCTTCACTAAATGGTGCCTATGCTGCTCCTGCATCATATAACCTTGAAGGAATTCCTTATGCTACACCAGCAGATCCATACGCACAGATTTATTTCAGGTCTTTAACTTTCGACAATCCTTACTGGGTTGCTAAAAATAACAAGTTTACTGAAGGTACCGACCGTTTCTTTGGTAATGGATTTGTACAGTTTGCTCCAAAAATTGGTGATGATATGTCATTAACTACCAGGTACCAGATTGGTTTGGATAGTTACACTTCACATTATCAGGATATTTTTGAATATGGTCATAGGAATGCTAAAGGTGAAATATATAACTATGGTGTAACTTCAGCTACTATCAACTCATTGTTGACTATTAACTATAACTGGAAAATTACCCAGGACCTCAACTTTAACTTAGTACTTGGTAATGAGCTTAACCACAGAAATCGTAAACTTTACAATGAGTACGGTTCAACATTCAACTTTGGTGGATGGGCTAATATTTCAAATGCTAATATCGTAACTGCTACTGAAGAACAGTATCAGGACAGGAACGTTGGTTTCTTTGGTAATCTTTCATTGGATTATAAGGGTATGATCTATTTTAATTCAACCCTCAGGAATGACTACGTTTCAACCATGCCAAGAGATAATAACTCATTCTGGTATCCTTCTGTATCATTAGGCTTTGTTGCCAGTGAACTAGGTGCTCTGCAGAATTCTGACTGGTTATCATTTGCTAAAGTACGTGCATCATTTGCTCAGGTTGGACAGGCTGCTTCAGAATTCCTGCCTAACTATTTCACTAAACCAGACTATAGTGGTGGTTTCTGGGGCGGATATCCGATTAACTACCCCATCAACGGACTTAGTGGATACCTTTCAAATAATGTTCAGTATGACCCAAATCTAAAACCACAGAACACAAATGCAATTGAGCTTGGTGCTGAAATGATGTTTTTCAACAACAGGATTGGTTTTGATTATTCATATACAACACAAGATATCACTGACCAGATATTTACCGTTCCTCTTGCTGCTTCAACCGGAGCTGCTGGTTTAGTAACCAATGGTGGTGATATCAATACTATTTCACATGAATTGATCATGTACTTCACTCCTGTTTCAACTTCCAAGATTAAATGGGATATTAACTTCAACTTTACAACTATCAACAACACCGTTAATGCACTTGCACCGGGTGTTGAAAGTATTTTCCTCGGAGGTTTCGTAACTCCACAGGTTAGGGCTGGTATTGGTAATACCTTCCCAGTTATCTACGGAACTTCTTTCGTAAGGGATGCTAATGGAAATATCGTTGTAAATGATGATCCTGAATCATGGGATTATGGTATGCCATTAATTGGTGAACCTAAAGTTATCGGTGAAGCTTCACCAGACTTTATCCTTGGTGGTTCAACAAAGGTATCATATATGGGCTTTACACTTTCAGGAACCTTTGACTGGAAATCAGGCGGACAGATGTACCACGGTACTAACGGACTTCTTGACCTCTATGGTGTATCAAAGAACACTGAAGACCGCGAATCTACATTCATTTATCCGGGCGTAAAACCAGATGGTACTCCTAACGACATCGTACGTGGCGGACCAGAAGATCCGGATGCTTATCAGGATCTTATTACAGGCGTTTTAACAAGTATTGATGAATATTATATTCAGGATAATTCTTTTGTAAAACTCAGAGACCTCACTTTAAGCTACAGATTGCCGAAGAAAGTTTTCAAGACTGTTGATCTTGACCTCTCAGTTTATTCAAGGAACATTCTTCTGTGGACTGAATTACCAAACTTTGATCCTGAGGCTTCACAGGGTAACAACAACATGGGTGGTGCATTTGAGCGCTTCTCTATGCCTCAGACTACAAGTTACGGATTTGGAATTAACCTGAACTTCTAACTTAAAACCGATAAAACGATGAACAAAATAATAAAACTATTGACCCTCCCTGTATTTCTCTTAATGATATCGGGATGTTCAAAGGACAAACTGGAGGAGATTAATACCAATCAGAACAATCCAACGGATGTTCCCTCAAAACTCCTTCTCTCTGATGTTATCACACGCACCGCTTTCACAATTACAGGAAGTGATTTTGCATTCTATTCATCAGTATACGTTGAGCACAATGTTGGCATTTACAATCAGATGTATAATGCTGAAATCCGCGCCGGTGAACCTATTTCATCTACTACTTATAATAATATCTGGGGTGCTGCTTATGAGAATCTTTATAACCTCAAGATCATTATTAATAAAACTTCAGCAGGTGGTTCTGAAGAAGGTAATACCAGGGTTTTAGGTATGGCTCAGATTCTTACTGCTTATAATCTTGCAATACTTACCGACTTAATGGGCGATGTACCTTATACTGAAGCTCTTCAACCGGGTGTTATCTTCCAGCCTAAACTCGACAAACAGGAAGATCTTTATAACGAGATCTTTACACTGCTCGATCAGGCTATTGTTAACCTCGCTGCAGAAACTATCTTCCCATCTGTAGGCGGACAAGACTTCCTCTTTGGTGGCGATGCTGCTATGTGGACAAAATTTGCATACGGCCTCAAAGCAAGGTATACTACTCACCTTGCTATCAGGAATGGTGGAAAATGGAATGAAGTAATTGAATATGCCAACAATTCATTTGTCGCAGGTGAAAATGCTGCTTTTGAATACGACGGTTCAGCAACCAATAGTCCATTCTATACTTTCTTCACTGACAGGGATTACTTTGGAGCAAGCCAGAGTTTACATGACAAACTCGTTTCAATGAACGATCCAAGGGACAGCGCTTTCTTCCAGCCTTATCCGGGAGAAGAATCTGTTGTTTTCGCTCCTAACGGAAATCCTGACCAGGTTCAGGGAGTTTATGGAATTTCAGCTCTCATGTCACCTACAGCTCCTACTTACCTGATGACTTATCATGAAATCGAGTTCCTTAAAGCTGAAGCTTATGCAAGGTTGAATCAGAATGATAACGCCAAGGCTTCACTTGAGAATGCAGTTAAGGGTGCTTTTGCCAAAATTGGCCTTTCAGAAGAAGTTGCTACTACCTATTTCACTAATGAAGTTTCACCACGTTTTGATGCACAGCCTCTTAAAGAGATTATGCTTCAAAAATACTTAGGCTTCTATGAAGAAGAATCTATTGAAGCATACAATGACATCAGGCGCTTACAGGCCATGGGTGAAAATTATATTACCCTGAGCAACCCTCTTAATACAAGTCAATTCCCGTTGAGGTTTACCTATGGAGCTGATGATGTAACTACAAACTTAAATGTTGCAGGTGCTTACGGAGATGGAAGTTATGTTTACACCGAAAAAGTTTGGTGGGCTGGCGGAAACCGTTAATCTTTAACATTAAATGTCACTTAATGAGGGCTGCTCTTTTGAGCAGCCTTCATTTTTTTATACATAAATCAGCAAACCACATAGCCATTTTTCAGATTTTTTTGTTGAATTTAAAAGTCAGTATATATATTCTATTCTGACAACACAACCGAAACCTACCAAAAGTGAATAAAAATTTTAGATACTGAAGCTATTTACTCATCATGTAAAGTCTTCATTATCTTCATTTTACGCATGCATTATATTTTATTGTTGTAATAATTTTTCATTCACCAAACTACACATGACTATGAGAAAAATTGTATTAATGATTGTACTCGTTATTACCTGTGTACAATTTGCACTGGCACAATCTACTATTACCGGAGTAGTGACCAGCGCAGAAGATGGCCAGCCGATTCCAGGTGCGGCCGTGCAGGTAAAAGGTACTACGGTAGGTATTACTACTGATGTTAACGGAAGGTACTCCTTACAGGTACCTGCAGATGCCCAGATTCTGCAATTCTCTTTTGTTGGTATGGCAACAAAGGAGGTGACTATCGGAACCCAGACAGTCATCAACGTTATCCTTGAAACGGAAGCGTTGGACATTGAAGGGGTTGTTGTTACAGCTCTTGGTATTTCAAGAGAAAAAAAATCACTTGGATATGCTACCCAGCAGATCTCTGGTGAGGAAATGAACCGGGTAAGATCGGACAATTTTATCAACAACTTGTCGGGAAGGGCTGCAGGTGTACAAATCAGGGCCAATAATAATATTGGCGGTTCTACAAATGTTGTTATTCGAGGATCTTCATCCCTCACTGGAAATAACCAGGCACTTTTTGTTGTGGATGGAATACCGATTAATAATAGTAACACTAATAATGTAGGTCAGCAATCAGGCCGGTCGGGTTATGATTATGGAAACGCTGCTTCTGATATCAACCCCAACGATATCGAAAGTATAAATATCCTCAAAGGATCAGCGGCTACTGCTCTTTATGGATCACGTGCTGCTAACGGCGTTATCATGATCACTACTAAAAAAGGGACCAGGAGTCAGACTAAAGCTGTGGGAGTTTCTATCAATTCAAACGTAACTACAGGCTTTATCGACAGAAGCACATTCCCTAAATACCAGGAGAACTATGGTGGTGGGTATGGTCCATTCTATAGTGACTCTGATCATCCGGGCTTTGAATATTATACAGATATAGATGGTGACGGCGAACTTGACTACAATGTTCCTACCTATGAAGACGCTTCATTTGGTGAAAGGTTTGATCCTAATTTTATGGTATACCAGTGGGAATCCTATTATCCTGAATCACCCAATTTCCATAAACCACAACCATGGGTACATCCTGAAAACGGTCCTATTACCTTTTTTGAAACACCGCTTACTTTATCGAATAGTATTGAAGTTACCGGAGGTGGCGAGAAAGCTGATTTGCGTTTATCGTATCAAAATCTCGACCAAAAAGGCATAATGCCCAACAGTCATATTATCAGGCATAATGTGCTCCTAACCGGAACTTATGATGTTGTAAAAGCGGTTAAGGTTACAGCTTCAGCAAACTTCATCAATACTAAAGGTAAAGGAAGAAACTCAACCGGTTATAGTGATAATATCTTAAGCTCCTACCGTCAGTGGTGGCAAACCAACGTCGATGTTCAAAGACAACGCGAGATGTTTGAACAAACAGATAAAAATATTACATGGAATCCAAAGGCTCCTGATAATACACAGCCCTCATACTGGGATAATCCGTATTGGGTTAGACACAAGAATTATGAAACTGATAACCGTAACCGTATTGTAGGTTATTTGCAGGCCGACTGGAAGTTAACTGATGCTATCAGTTTGATGGGACGAGCTGCGGTAGATACATACAATGAACTTCAGGAAGAAAGAAAAGCTATTGGTTCTGTTGCAGGTGAAATGGGTGTTGACCGACCAGATGAAACTTCAGGTTACTCAAGGTTAACAAGAACGTTTACCGAAACAAACATAGATTTTATGGCAAGGTACTATAAGATCTTTTCTGATAACTTCAATCTCAATTTGTTGTTAGGAACCAACATCAGGAGAACATCACTTGATCATGTATTTGCATCGACTAATGGTGGTTTGATTGTTCCAGATCTTTATTCTCTTGCTAATAGTCGCAATCCAATGTTAAATCCGGAAGAAAGATTTGAAAGAACAGGTGTTAACGGTGTTTTCGCGAATGCGTCACTTGGATTCTTTAATATGATATTCCTCGATGGAAGTATCCGCCGTGATCAGTCTTCAACTCTTCCCGAAGAAAACAATGCATACTATTATCCTTCTGTTTCGGCCAGCTTCCTGTTTTCAAATCTTATGGGTAACACAACCTGGATGGATCTAGGCAAACTCAGGATAGGTTATGCTGAAGTAGGTAATGATGCACCTTTTGCCAGTGTTGATGATATCTACAGGCAATTCGTTTCTTTTGGGCCTGCTCCATTGTTCTCACTTCCAAACATAAAGAACAATCCGGATCTTAAACCTGAAAGAACGAAAAGTATTGAAGGAGGTCTTGAACTCGGCCTCTTCAAAAGCAGGGTTAGGTTAGATCTTTCTATATATCAGGAAAACACTGTTGATCAGATCATTCCGGTTGCTATTTCATATGGAACAGGATACTCTTCCAAGTTCCTGAATGCAGGAGAAATGGAGAACAGGGGTGTTGAAATCCAGCTTGCAGTTACACCAGTTGAAACGGAAAATGTAAGATGGGATCTTACTTTAAACTGGGCAAAGAACAACAATACAGTTGTATCCTTAGCTCCGGGACTCGAAAATCTCCAGATAGCATCATTACAAGGCGGTATTACCATAAATGCCCGTGTTGGAGAACCTTACGGTACAATTCAGGGCACGGATTTTGTGTATCATGAGAATGGACAACGCATAACAGGTGCTAACGGTTATTATCTGCAATCATCAACTTCAGATAAGATTCTTGGCAATGTTAATCCTGACTGGATTGGTGGTGTTCTCAACCGGTTCCAGTATAAAGGCTGGTCGTTTAGCTTCCTGTTCGATATGCAACAAGGTGGTGATATCTTTTCACTCGATCAGTATTACGGTTTAGCAACAGGACTTTATGAAGAAACTGACTTTACCAATGATCTCGGAAACCCGGTGCGCGATCCGGTTGTCTTCACTGACCCCGATGCCGGCCATGCCGGTGGGTATGAACCCGAAAGCGGTGGTTTGGTTTTGGAAGGAGTTACAGAAGAAGGCCAGCCTAATACTATCAGAGTTGAGGGTGGTGACTACAGGGTATTTGGTTATGCCAGAAACCCAAACAAAGCGTTTGTTTACGACGCATCTTTTGTAAAACTCAGGGAGGTAACACTTACTTATGCAATCCCCACGAGGATTCTTGAGAACTCATTTATCAGGGGTGCTTCATTCAGCCTTATTGGATCAAACTTATGGATCTTACATAAGAATCTTCCTCATGCTGATCCTGAAGCCGGACATACCTCAGGAAATGTGCAGGGATGGCAGAGCGGTGTAATGCCAACCACCCGGAACGTTGGGTTTAGTGTTAACTTACAATTCTAAAAACGGAAATCACTATGAGAAAACTAATTTTTTTAATGATAATTTTGGCAGGTTTTGCAACTTCCTGTACCAAAAACTTTGAAGACTTCAATACTGATGAAAAGCATGCTACTGAAGTCCCGGGAGACTATCTGTTTTCTAATGCACAGAAAGCACTGGGAGATCAGGTGGCCAGCACAAATGTTAACCTTAATATATTTAAACTTTGGGCTCAGTATTGGACCGAAACAACTTATACCGATGAGGCTAATTATGATGTTGTAACCAGGTCAATTCCTGACCTTACTTTTCGTGTTATGTATCGTGATGTCCTTGCCGACCTTAAAGAAGCAAGGCGTATAATTTCAGAAGAACAACCCATTTTACCTGAAGAAATTGCTGCTAAGCAGAACAGGTTATATATAATTGACCTCGTGGAAGCTTACGCATATAATTATCTTCTCGAAACCTTTGGTGATATACCTTATACTGAGGCTCTGGATATTGAAAATTTAAGTCCAAAATATGATGATGCCAAAACGATCTATCTTGACCTACTTTCAAGGATCAGAACAGCAACAAATGGACTTGATGAAGCTAATGCAAGTTTTGATGGAGCTGACTTGTACTTTGCAGGTGATGTGGCAATGTGGAAAAAGTTTGGTAACTCACTTCAGGTGAAAATGGCTATTACTCTTTCAGATGTTGATGAAGCAACAGCTCGTGACTATATTGAAAACGCCTATACTGGAGTATTTCAGGAAGGTGAAAAAGCACAGATGTTTTACCCTGGAGGATCTAATGCAAACCCGTTATATCTTGACATGGTGGCAAGCGGAAGGGATGACTTTGTTCCTGCCAATACTATCGTTGATTTAATGAATGAGTTGAATGATCCAAGAAGGGATGATTACTTCGACCCAAACAGTGAAGATAGCACTTACACAGGTGGTGTATATGGTGAAACTAGTCCGTTTGGCCAGTTATCACATGTTGATGCCGAAATTCAAAGTGAAACCGCACCAGTTGTGCTCATGGACTACACCGAAATGCAATTCTATCTTGCAGAAGCTGCAGCAAGAGGATTTAATGTTGGTGGAACTGCAGAGGAGTATTATAACGAAGGCGTCAGGTCGTCAATCCTTAACTGGGGAGGTACTGAAGAAGAAGCAACGGCTTATCTTGCACAGCCGGAGGTTGCTTATGGCAGTCCAACCGGAACTGAGTGGAAAGAAAAAATCGGCACACAGGCATGGCTTGCATTCTATACAAGAGGTTTGGAGGGTTATACAATCTGGAGAAGACTTGATGCCCCTACTTTAAACATGCCACCCACTATTACTGATTATAATCAGATCCCAAAAAGATTCCCGTATCCTGTAAATGAGCAAACATTAAATAAAGCTAATTACGAAGCAGCATCAGCTGCAATTGGCGGTGACTTGCTCACAACAAAATTATTCTGGGATATTTATTAATTCATTTATAATTGTGAAAAGGAGGAAAACTTAACAGTTTTCCTCCTTTTTTCATTTTCCTGCCATGGCAGATAGCTTTTGGATTGGCCTTTCATACGTATTTCATACGTGTTGACACGTATGAAATACGTATGAAAGACGTTTAAAAAACGTACAATAGACAATCCCATCATATTTTACAAAAAAAGAGGCTATCCTTTTAAGACAGCCTCTTTTATTGTTTTTAGTCTGTGATCAGAGTCCTATTCGAATGATTTAATTGATTCAACAATTCTTCCGATTGCATCCATTAACTGCTCTTCACTAATTACCAATGGAGGAGCGAAACGAATAATATCACCATGGGTAGGTTTTGCGAGTACACCGTTATCACGCATCTTCAAGCATACATCCCATGCTTCTTTACCGTTCTTAGGCCTTATTACAACTGCATTTAAGAGGCCTTTACCACGAACGAGTGCAATCATATCCGATTTCACTTTTCCAATCTCCTGACGGAAAATATTTCCGAGGTATTCAGCCCTTTCAGCAAGCTTTTCCTCCTTAATAACTTCAAGTGCTGCTATGGCAACTTTTGCTGCTACAGGATTTCCGCCAAAAGTTGAGCCATGCTCACCCGGTTTAATGGTAAGCATAATTTCATTATCAGCCAATACCGCTGACACCGGATAAACTCCTCCTGAGAGTGCCTTGCCCAGGATAAGAATGTCAGGGCGAACGTTCTCATGGTCGCAAGCTAAAAGCTTTCCGGTTCTTGCTATGCCTGTCTGCACTTCATCAGCAATGAACAGAACATTCTTGTTCTTACACATTTCATAGGCTTTGGCGAGGTATCCTTCATCTGGCACAAATACCCCTGCTTCACCCTGGATTGGCTCAACGAGGAAACCTGCTACATTAGGATCCTGGAGAGCAGCTTCCAATGCATTCAGATCGTTATAAGGAATCTTTATGAAACCGGGAGTAAATGGGCCATAACCACCATATGAATCAGGATCTGATGACATTGATACTATAGTGATTGTACGTCCATGGAAATTTCCATCGCATACTATGATCTTAGCCTGATTTTCTTCAATTCCTTTTACTTTATATGCCCACTTACGACAAAGTTTCAATGCAGTTTCATCAGCTTCAGCACCGGTGTTCATTGGCAGTACCTTGTCGTAGCCAAAGTACTCAGTGATAAATTTTTCATAAAGACCGAGTGAATCATTAAAAAATGCCCTTGAAGTTAATGTCATCTTCTGTGCCTGTTCTGTCAAAGCACTAATAATTTTTGGATGACAATGGCCTTGGTTTACAGCTGAATAAGCTGACAGAAAATCATAATATTCTTTCCCCTCAACATCCCAAACAAGGGCTCCTTCACCTTTTGCCAATACTACCGGCAGTGGATGATAATTATGCGCACCGTACTTGTCTTCCAGTTGCATTAGTTTTTCAGACGTCATTAAATCGATCATGTTATTTGAGTTATAAAAATTTTCTGAACTTCAGTAGATTGCAAAGATATAACTAATAAACTTACTGCCAAAGGAATACAAGCACCTTACTTGAATTTGAATACTTCCTGTTATAATTCAACAAAAGACTTAGTACTTTTGTATCAAATTAACCACAATCTAAACAACATGAAAAAACTACTGTTCTTTGCAGCAATCTCCATGCTGATCATTTCTTGTAATTCAGGAAATAGTGAGAAAACTTCTTCTGATGTAAAAACTAAAGTAGTAAATACTGATATTGAGAATCTTGATTCATTAGCGACTGATCCCAATTCAGTATGGAAAAATACTAAGACCATTGTTGAAGGAGTCGCTCATTCAGGTAAATTCTCAAGTAAGATCGATTCCTTGACCGAGTTTAGTCTTGTATTCGAGCAGAGATTAGGCGATATAAATTCTTCGCTTCCAAAAACATTAAATTTCCAGGCCTATGCCTTAGCCTTAAAACCTGATACTAAAGTTTTAATGGTGGTTTCTGTGAACAACAATAAGTACTACAAAACTGCCACAATGGACACCCTCTTTACAACCCTTAACCAATGGAAGGAAATCAAAGCATCTTTTGAATTACCTGATGCATTGAATCAAGATGATATTCTAAAAGCTTATGTCTGGAATCAGAAAAAAGGTGAACTGATTATAGACGACTATAACCTGGAGTTTAATTTTTAAATTTCAGGGCAGTTATTGTCCGTCAGAATAATTCATATCCTTGAATTCCTGCGGAATCTGATCTTTATTGTATTTTGAAGGGCATTTTAAGTTCATTTTATGGGCTTCAAAATGTCCTTCTTTCATTTCGCCAATAACAACTATCTGTTCCAGTTTCTCAAAGTCCTGAGGTTTACTGTCGTTATATTTTACCAGCATTTCTGTACCCTCATTATCAACCATAGTAAACATGAAACTGTTAGCATCTTTCTGGGCGTCATAAATAATTTCTTTACCAGGAGCAAGTTTACCCATAACATGGAATTCACGGCCTTCATGTTTAGTGGCCTCAGAGAATCCTGAATATGTAGAAGTGTTCATTGAAAGACTCAGCACTACCCCAATAGCTGCTACCAGCACAATAAGTAAAAGTATATGTATACGTTTCATCGGTTATATCAGTTTGCTTACAAAATTAAACACAAAAGCACTTAACTTTTAAATATTCAATCACTTACATTAAATATTTTTTTCTTTACCTGAAGAGAGCATCTCTTGCTGCTTTTTTTCAAGTTTGCCTAGCTTTTTGTCGAGCACAAACAGGTATACTGCAAGTCCCACAAATATTATGGCCATTACAAAGGCAACTACCAAAAATTTATCTTCTCCTACTAACATAGCGTATTATGATTGTTGAATTTCAATTATTCTTTTTCGTTTTCTTAAGTCCAATATCCAGAAGCCAATAATTATCCAGCCAATGATAGCCGGATAGAATACTAAACGCATGGTAGGATCAAGATCCCCCATGGTTGAACTATTACCTCCTTTACCGGGGTGTAGCGAACTGTCAGCAAGTCGTGGAAGAATTCCTAGGAATATAACTAACAGCATGAATGCAAAAATGTTATATACAGCAGATACTCTGGCTCGTAATGATCTTTCGTCAATTGAACCCCTTAAAATGGTATAAGCAAGATATGCGATCACACTAACTGCCGCACCATTTAACTGAGGGTCATTTGTCCAGAAATCCCCCCAGGTGAATTTTGCCCATATCATACCTGTCATTAGGCCGAGTGAACCAAAGAAAAGACCTGTGTTGACAGCCTGGGAGGCCAGAAGGTCATCTTTAAGTCTTGAACTGCTCAGGTATTTGATGCTGTAAAACAATGAGGTTCCAAGCATAACAAACATGGCAAACCACATTGGAACATGATAAAAAAGGTTACGTATGGTTTGGTGTATAACGGGTAATACCGGTACTTCAACAAATAAACCAGCAATAATGGAATATAGGATTAACAACAGTCCTGCAAATTTCCAGGTCCAGCCTTTTATCATAGTTAGATATCTGATTATTTTCGCCAAAGATAAGGAAAAAGTACAACCGCAAGTATAACTACCACTGCATCAATCAAAAAGAGCGACCCAAGAGAACCGGCGATACGTTGTATGCCCGGATCGATTTGTAATGCTAATTTAAAGGCATTGATTACCAGCAACAATAGAGGAATTACAACCGGAAAACCTAAAACTGCCATTAAAGCCGCATTGCTTCCCGCACTTGATGCAATAGCTGAAACCATAGTCAATGCACTTGCTAGTCCGATACACCCAAGGATGAATGATGGATAAAAAATAACCGGATTAAGTTCAGGCAACCCAAGAAACAGAATATAAAGCCCTAAACTCAGAAAACCCAAAACAACCATCAGGAGGCTGTTGTAGATTATTTTTGACATTATCACTGTTACCGGGGCAGCAATCATAAAGTAATACAACCGCCGGGCAGTATGTTCCTGAATAAAACTTTTGCTTACTGCATTAAAAGCAGCAAAAAGCAGGATAATCCAGAATAAAGCAATCCAGGTAGTATCATCAATTATCCTTCCGAAAGATAACTGGACAACAAAGACAGTTGAAACCACATAAAGCAGAATAGCATTCAAAGCATATTTCTGCCTTATTTCCAGCAGGAAATCTTTCTTAATCAGATCAAATACTTCTTTCAAATTGCCTCGATGTTTTTCCTGATAATTGTCTGGAGTCTTCCCGGTCCAAGAGAAATTACTGATACCGGAAGACTGAAGTTTTCTTCGAGATAGTCAATGTACTTTTTAAAAGCTTCCGGCACCTGATCATAAGAAGAATGAAGTGAGATATTCTCTTTCCATCCTTTTAAAAAGGTAACTTCAGGTTTTATTCCTTCACAAATAGTTTCAAATCCCGGGAAGTCATACAACCTGCCATTTAAATTATATTGTGTGCATACACCAATCTGGTCAAGTTCATCAAGCACATCTGCTTTCATCATAACCAGGTCAGTAACTCCATTGAGCATTATTGAATATCTCAGGGCAGGGATATCAATCCATCCGCATCTTCGTGGCCTACCGGTTGTTGATCCGAATTCATTACCTCTTTTCCTGAGAATATCACCGGTTTCATTCAATAGTTCGGATGGGAACGGACCACTTCCCACCCTGGTACAATAAGCTTTAAATACACCAAACACGCGCCCTACTTTCTGAGGAGCAATTCCTAATCCTGCACAAACACCAGCGGTTATAGTATTTGAAGAAGTAACATAAGGATAAGTGCCATAGTCAATATCAAGCATTGCTCCCTGGGCACCTTCCGCAAGAATTCTCTTTCCTTTATTAAGACTCTCATTAATAAATACTTCGCTATCAATTTGCTTTATATCCTTTATATATTCAATTCCCTCAAACCACAATTTCTCATAGTCTGAGAGTGACATTTTATCTATAATAATATCCTCAGGACTGTATCCAAATGATTTGATTATTCTGTAATGGCTGTTTTTCAGTACGTCATATTTGCTGCGGAAATCAGGCTCATAAATGTTACCAATTCTTATTCCCGAGCGTGATACTTTATCAGTATATGATGGTCCTATACCCTTGAGAGTAGAACCTATTTTAGAATCACCCTTAGAAGTTTCATAAACGAAGTCTAAGGCACGGTGCGTAGGTACTATTAAATGTGCCCGCTTAGCTATAACAAGGTTCTTTTCAGGAGTTATATTTTTCTCCCTTAACTTTTTTAATTCGTTAGCAAGAATATATGGGTCGATTATTACACCGTTTCCTATAACATTAGTCTTTTCGGGGTGAAATATCCCTGAGGGAATAGTGTGGAGCACATGCTTTCCACCATCAAATTCCAGTGTATGTCCGGCATTAGGCCCTCCCTGAAACCTGGCAATGATGTCATATTGAGGAGTAAGTACATCGGTTATTTTCCCCTTACCTTCATCGCCCCACTGCAGGCCTAAAAGAACATCGACTTTCATTCAGTTATTTTATTTATTAATTCCGGGAATAGCTAACTAAGTTCAGATGAACCAGATAGTCAGGCGTTTCCAACCTGCCCGTTCTTCGTGCAATATTATGAAAAATAAGGCTTTCTGCAGCAGTTGCCAAGCAATTAATTAGCCTGCCTGTTCGGTTGTTTCAGTTGTATTCTCTTCAATTGACTTTTTCTTTTTAACCTTAGGCTTAAGGATGTGGCCATAGAAGGTTAATGAATGGCTGGTAATTTCAACACCAAGAAGTCGTTCAATTGATGTCTGTATTTCCTGAATTCTCGGATCACAAAACTCAAGCACTGTTCCATCATCAATATTTATAAAGTGATCATGCTGCTTAAATTTGAATGAACGCTCATATTGGGCATAGTTATTCCCAAACTGGTGTTTAGTTACCAGACTACAGTTCTGCAGTAATTCAATCGTATTATACAAAGTAGCACGGCTCACCCTGTATCTGTTATTCTTCATCCTGATATATAGGGATTCTATGTCGAAATGTCCTTTGGTTGAATAAATCTCCCTTAAGATTGTATATCGTTCAGGAGTTTTACGATGGCCGTTGCTTTCCAAATAATCAGTGAATATTTTTATCACTGTTTCAAAATTCAAACGCTCATTGTCTTTCATATAGCTGCTAAGTCGGTTAAATCAGGCTACTTTACTTCGTTTCAGGATGTAAAAGTACAAAAATACCTATTTGTAATTTAGAATAAATAAAAATAATCCGACAAAATAAGTACGGATAATCCTCAATCGATCTTAGCAGGTGTTCTAAAATCCGGCAGGCAACGGCTGATCAGATGGAGTTCAGGCTTTCTGAACAGTATCAGTAAGGCGGCTAATTCTGTATACGTTATTTATTCCGCTTAATTTACGCAACTCTAAGATACACTTATTGAGGTCCTCAGTACTGTGAACTAATAACATTACGGTTGCTTCAAACACCTCCCCTGTAGAATCAATATGGAATGAGCGTATATTGAGTCCCATCTGGCTTGAAATGATGTTTACAATATCATTAAGTAAACCCTTATTATCAAATCCCACTAACCTCAAACCGCTCAGGAAAGTACCGGCTTCACTGCTTGTCCAGTTAATCTTAACAATACGGTTACCATATTTCGACATAAGTTGAATAGCTTCAGGACAATTAGTCCTGTGAATCCAGATACCGCCATCAGGTGGAACAAATCCAATCACTTCATCACCGGGGATTGGGTTGCAACAATCTGATATCCTGTATTCAACCTCTGTGTTTATATTTGAAGCAAGATCCTTGTTTTTGAGCTTTTGCTTTACTTCGTCAACAAATTTAGGAGGTGCTGAATGCCTGGTTCTTGAAAATGGGCGTGTAAGAATATTAAGCCAACCGGTTTTGTCACTCTGCTGAAGGCTTTCCTTAATTTCCTTGATGCCCAGTTCACCCTTTGCCACCCTGTAATATAGGTCTATGGGAGAGCTAATCTGAACATGTTCCTGCAATCTGAGCAGTTCTGTTTTATTGAGCTCAATTTTTAGTTCTTTATATAACTCGTCAAGTCTTACTTTGCCTTCCTCCGCATATTTTTTCTTCTGTTCCTTCAGCGCATCCTTTATAAAAGATTTAGCCCTGGCAGTTACCACATAATTAATCCATTCCTCTCTCGGGCTCTGCTTTTTTGAAGTAATAATTTCAACCTGGTCACCGCTTTTAAGAACATGGTCAAGCGCAACTAGCTTATGATTTACCTTCGCCCCTATGCACCTGTTGCCTATCTCTGAATGTATATTGTAGGCAAAATCAAGTGCCGTTGAATTAGAAGGCAGTGTTTTTACTTCACCTTTTGGTGTAAAAACTATAATCTCATCAGCAAACAGATTCAGTTTAAATTCGTCAAGGAAGGCCAGTGCATTTGAATCAGGGGATTGTAACAGCTCCTTGATCTTGTTCAGCCATCGGTCAAGACCACTTTCAGAATTTGTTTTCTCTTTATATTTCCAATGGGCAGCATATCCTTTTTCTGCTATTTCATTCATTCTTTTAGTCCTTATCTGCACCTCAACCCATTGCCCGGTATGGCTCATTACAGTTGTATGCAAGGATTCATAACCATTGGCCTTAGGAGTTGAAATCCAGTCTCTCAGCCGGTTCTGCTTGGGACTGTAAAAATCGGTCACTATTGAATATGCCTGCCAACACTGGTATTTTTCACTTTCAAGGCTGGTATCTAATATTATTCTGATAGCGAAAATATCAAACACCTCCTCAAAAGGCACCTGTTTAATCTTCATTTTTTGCCAGATGGAGAAGATTGATTTTTCCCTGGCAATGATCTCAAAGACCAATCCATGAGCGAGCAAGGCTTTCCTGATTGGATAAATAAATTTGTTGATGAACTTGGTACGTTCCGCTGAAGTCTCTTCAAGTTTCTTTGCAATAGAATTGTAGATTTCAGGCTCAGTGTATTTCAAAGCCAGATCTTCAAGTTCACTTTTTATAGCATATAAACCAAGCCGGTGAGCAAGTGGAGCAAAAAGATAGATTGTTTCAGAAGCTATTTTAAGTTGCTTTTCATGCGACATTGATTCAAGTGTACGCATATTATGTAATCTGTCAGCCAACTTAATAAGGATTACTCTGACATCATCTGAAAGAGTAAGCAGCATTTTTCTGAAGTTCTCTGCCTGAGCAGAAGGAGTATGATCAAAAAGCTCCTTTATCTTGGTGAGTCCGTCGATGATCCTGGCTACTTTATCACCAAACATCCTCCGCATATCGTCGATGGTATAGTCGGTATCCTCAACAACATCGTGTAATAAGGCGCAAATAATAGATGTTTCACCAAGTCCAATCTCACCTGCTACAATCCTTGCTACCTCAATCGGGTGGTATATATATGGTTCACCGCTTTTACGGCGCATATCTTTATGTGCGGACACAGCAAGGTTGAATGCCTTCCTGACCATGCGCTTGTTTTTTAATTCAGCACCATTATTCCAGGCATTCAATAATCCCCTGTATCGCTTCAGGATTTCCTTTCTTTCCGTCTCAAGGTCGGCTACATACATATACAATTATACTCCTATTTCTCGTTTTACAAAATTACCCAAATATTCGGAAGTTGCACTGTGGCTATTGGTTATAAAAAAAACAAGCTAAAAGGCAAAAATGCCATATATTTGTTCTTATTAACGTTACAGCAACTGAATTACCGCTGTTGTTGTTATTTTGTTTTTACCCGTTAATAAATTTTAGCTCAGTCAATCTTTCAAAATTTTGATATGGCTTAACACTACCCTGATGAAAGCAGTAAAAGCTTACAACAATTTGAAGCTTAAACTTATCGGTCCGTTTATAGCTCTTTTTATTTTTTTAAGTCTACCGGCTTTTGCCACTCATCAGCGTGCCGGTGAGATAACATACCGTCACATAAAGGACCTTACGTATGAGGTAACCATTACAACATACACGTTTGCTCCGAGTGCTGCTGACCGTTGTGAACTTACTATCAACTGGGGCGATGGTGTAAATACAATACTTCCCCGAAACAATGGGCAAAGTGGTATCACACCTGCAGGAATACCCTGCGATCATGTTGGTGAAATGGTTGGTAAGGATATCCGCAAGAATATTTACATCGGTGTGCATACATACCCATCAGCTTCGTCCTACAGAATATGGGTTGAAGATCCAAACAGGAATATGGGTATCCAGAATATTCCAAACTCTGTTGATGTACCGCTTTATATCGAAACACTTCTGGTGATAAATCCTTTTCTTGGAAATAACAGTTCACCACAATTACTTATCCCTCCGGTTGATAATGGTTGTATTGGTGTTCCCTTCCTTCATAACCCCGGTGCTTATGATCCTAATGGCGATAGTTTATCTTTCAAACTGGTAACCCCGAGGGGAGCAGGTGGCCTCAATATTATAGGTTATGAACTGCCTAACCAGGTCGACAATCAAAATCCGGGCGACTTTACCATTAACCCGGTAACCGGAGATATCCTCTGGGATAGTCCAACCATACAGGGTGAATACAATATAGCGCTGATCATTGAAGAGTGGAGAGCCGGAGTTAGGATCGGATACGTTACGAGGGATATGCAGGTTAATATAATTGCATGTGATAATCAACCGCCAAAGTTAAGTCTGGTCAGGGATACTTGTGTAGTTGCCGGTACAACACTGAATCTGGAAATTATTGCCACAGATCCTGACAATGATATGCTGACCATGACAGCCACCGGGGGGCCATTACTACTCCCAGCCAGTCCAGCGCAATTTAATGTAACCTATGACTCCGCAGGACTTATGCGGGCCAATATTACATGGGCAACATCATGCGCTCACGTCAGGGAGCAGAATTATCAAATATATTTCAAGGTAGAAGACGATGGTGCGCCGGTAAGTTTAGTCGACCTGGCGACAATGAATATAAGGGTAATTGCACCTCCGGTAACCGGTGCTGCTGCAGAACCATTTGGCAATAGTATTACCCTGTCGTGGCAGAGAGCCACATGCACTGAAGCCAAAGGCTACAAGATATACCGCAGGGCGGGCAGCAGTGGTTTTACACCTGATAATTGTGTGACAGGGGTTCCACCATATACAGGATACCAGCAAATTGCCGGCGTGAATGGCGTGAACACATTATCATTTGTTGATGATAACAACGGTCAGGATCTGGTAAGAGGAATCACCTACTGCTATATCATAACTTATTTCTTTGAAGATGGTGCTGAAAGCATAGCATCAGAAGAAGTCTGTACTGATCTTCAGAAAGATCTTCCGGTTATCACAAATGTCAGCATAGATTCAACCTCTGCTACTGATGGAAGGATTTTTATAGCCTGGTCAAAACCTACTGAACTTGATACAGTGCAGGCTCCCGGCCCTTACCTGGTCAGGTTATACAGATCAAATGGGTTTACAACGGCAAATGCCGTTATGGTTGCAGAGTTTAACAGCCTGAATGATACAACTTACAATGATTTTGGGATGAATACTGCTGATAATGCATGGACTTACAGGCTTGAATTAATAAATAATACGCCCGGTAATGTATTTTCAGTTGGTTTCTCAGTTTCAGCTTCGTCTGTATTCCTGGAAACGATTCCTTCAGATCAGCAAATAACATTGGTTTTCAATGAAAACGTACCGTGGGCAAATGAAGAATATATTATTTACAGAAAATCACCGGGATCAGAACTTTTTGACTCTATAGCTATGGTTCCGGTTCGCAGGTATATCGACACAGGACTAATAAATGAAACTCAGTATTGTTACTATGTTAAAACTATCGGTACATACGGGACTCCGGGCTATATAGACCCAATTATTAATTATTCCCAGATTAAATGTGATTCGCCAACAGATAATGTTCCACCATGTCAGCCAATGTTGACTGCAAATATTGATTGTGATGATCTGGAACTATCGTTTGCATGGGAAAATGTGCAGTTAACCTGTGCACCTGATATTGCAAATTACTTGTTATTCAGAAAAGGTAACCCTTCGGAACTTCTGGCGACTATCAGTCCTGATAATACAACATATACATACACCCTGCCGGGGCAAGCAATAACCGCTTGTTATTTTATAGCTGCAATTGACACGAATGGCAATATTGATACAACCGGTGCACTTGCATATTGTCTTGGAATAGATGATTGCCCGCGTTACAGATTGCCGAATGTTTTCACACCCAACAGCGACAATATAAATGATTTCTTTGTGCCTTTCCCAGGATTCACATCGGTAGAGCGTGTTGAAATGCAGATATTTAACCGATGGGGTGTTATGGTTTATGAAACTGTTGACCCAGAGATAAGGTGGGATGGTAAAGATAAAAACACGAACAAGCTTTGTCCGGAGGGAGTTTATTTCTACCGCTGCAATGTTTATGAAATAATCGGTTCACCAGAAAACCCTGAACTTACAGGTATAGAGAAAAGAACACTTCAGGGGGCTGTGCACCTTATGTACTAAAAAAAAGGCTGCAATTTCATTGCAGCCTTTTTTCTACTTAATAATTAAGCGATTAGAACATTCTTTCGGCAAGGTCAACAACCCTGGCTGAGTACCCCCACTCATTATCGTACCATGAAAGCACTTTTACAGTACGGCCGTTAACCATAGTGCTCTGTGCATCAAATACTGATGAAGCAGGATTGTGAATAACATCAACTGATACAATCTCATCTTCAGTGTACTCAAGTATACCTTTCATAGGACCTTCTGCAGCTTCTTTCATAGCAGCATTAATTTGGTCCTTGGTCACTTCTGTTTTCAGGTTCACAACCAGGTCAACTAATGAACCGGTAGGAGTCGGTACACGAACTGCAAGTCCATCAAGCTTACCTTTAAGTTCAGGAATAACTTTTCCAACTGCTTTTGCGGCACCGGTAGTTGTAGGAATCTGAGACACGGCAGCTGAACGAGCACGGCGAAGATCACTATGCGGAGCATCAAGGATGGTCTGGTCGTTAGTATATGAGTGGATGGTTGTCATTAAACCATTCTCAATTCCGAAACGATCATTAAGAACCTTTGCAATTGGAGCAAGGCAGTTAGTAGTACAAGAAGCATTTGAAACACACTGGTCAGTTTCTTTGAGTTCATGATCATTAACGCCAAGAACAATAGTCCTGTCAATTTCATCCTTTGAAGGGACAGTAAGAATAACTTTTTTAGCGCCGTTTTTGAGGTGATCACCATAACCACCCTTAGCACTTTCACGTGAACGGAAAACTCCGGTTGATTCAACAACTACATCAGGAGTTTGTGTCCATGGAATACCAGCGGGACTTCTTTCAGCTGTAACAGGGTATTTAACTCCATCAACAATGAGTGAAGTTTCGTCAAATGAAACAGTTCCGGGGAATTTACCCTGGGTTGAATCATATTTAAGCAGATAGGCAAGTGTTTTAGTGTTGGTAAGGTCGTTAATCCCTACCACTTCAATGTTTTCACGCTCCAATGCGATCTTGAAAACATTACGTCCGATTCTACCAAAACCATTGATAGCCAGTTTAATCTTTGACATATTTCTTTGTTTATTAGGTATTATTTTTCGGGTGCAAAATTAGTCAGAAATTAAGTACATAAACAACATGTTGTATTATTTGTTGGCTTCTACCCCGAACCATTTAATACTGTAGTAAGGTAAAATCAGAGAATTTATAGTTTATTTTGATTATTTTTGCACCGATGAAAAATACCCGTAACTTTTGCATTATAGCCCATATTGACCATGGTAAAAGCACCCTGGCAGACCGCTTACTTGAATTTACCGGAACTTTATCTGAAAGGCAGCAACAGGATCAGGTACTTGACGACATGGATCTCGAGAGAGAGAGAGGTATAACCATAAAAAGTCACGCCATCCAGATGGAGTATAATTTTGAAGGTGTCGATTACAAACTTAATCTGATTGATACTCCGGGCCATGTTGACTTTTCTTATGAAGTATCAAGGTCTATTGCTGCCTGTGAAGGCGCCTTGCTCATAATAGATGCTACTCAGGGCATACAAGCCCAGACTATTTCAAATTTGTATCTGGCTCTTGAACATGACCTGGAAATTATTCCTATCATGAATAAAATGGACATGGAAAATGCAATGCCTGAGGATGTTGAAGAACAGATTATTGACCTTATTGGATGTGATCCTTCAGAAATAATAAGAGCCAGTGGTAAAACAGGAATGGGTATTGATGAAATTCTTGAAGCCATCATCAAGAAAATTCCACCACCAACAGGAGATCCTGATGCTCCGCTACAGGCCCTGATTTTTGATTCTGTATTTAATAGTTTCAGGGGAATCATTGCATATTTCAGGATCTTTAACGGACAAATAAAAAAGGGGGATTTTGTTAAGTTCTTCGCCACCGGTAAGGAATACAATGCCGATGAAATTGGAGTACTAAAACTTGTTCAGCAACCGCGAGCCACATTGAGTGCAGGTGATGTGGGATATATTATTTCGGGTATTAAAACTTCGAAGGAAGTGAAGGTGGGCGATACAATTACTCATGTTGAGCGTCCATGCCTGAAAGCAATAGAAGGCTTTACCAATGTTAAACCAATGGTTTATGCAGGTATTTACCCGGTTGATGCTGATGACTACGAAGAATTAAGGTCATCGATGGAGAAGCTTCAATTGAACGATGCTTCACTTGTATTTGAACCTGAATCATCTGCAGCACTTGGCTTTGGTTTCCGCTGTGGATTCCTTGGTTTACTTCATATGGAGATCATTCAGGAGCGCTTAGACAGGGAATTCGATATGGATGTAATTACAACTGTTCCTAACGTTTCCTACAAAGCTTATACATCCAAGGGTGAAATGATTGAAGTACACAATCCTTCAGGACTGCCGGCACCTAATTACCTTGACTTTATAGAAGAACCATACATCACAGCACAAATTATCTCAAAATCTGAATATATAGGTCCTGTTATGACCTTATGTATCCAGAAAAGGGGCACTCTAATGAACCAGGTTTACCTTACAAGTGACAGGGTTGAATTAACAGTTGAATTACCTCTTGGAGAAATAGTGTTTGATTTTTACGATAAGTTAAAGAGCATCTCAAAAGGATATGCCTCATTTGATTATCATATAACTGGTTATAAAACTGCTAAACTTGTAAGGCTGGATATTTTACTCAACAGTGAACCTGTAGATGCCTTGTCAACATTAATTCACCAGGATAATGCCTACGAATTTGGAAGGAAGATGTGTGTCAAGCTCAAAGACCTGATTCCACGGCAACAATTTGATATAGCCATCCAGGCAGCAATAGGTGCAAAAGTAATTGCCCGTGAAACAGTGAAAGCAGTTCGTAAAGATGTTACTGCTAAATGTTATGGTGGTGACATTACGAGAAAGCGTAAATTGTTGGAAAAACAAAAGAAGGGCAAAAAACGAATGCGTCAGGTTGGCAATGTAGAAGTACCTCAATCTGCTTTCCTTGCGGTGCTTAAGCTCGATTAGATTTCCTCTTTAAATATCAATCATTTGGTGCTTGAGGCCATAGATTATGACCTCAATGATGTTCTTCGCCCCTATTTTGGTCATGAGGTTTGCACGATGCTTTTCAACAGTACGGCTGCTGATATATAATTTATCGGCAATTTCTTTTGTCGACAAGCCTTTACATACCAAAGTAAGTATCTCCACTTCCCTGTCAGAGAATCCATTATCCTCAAGTTTCTTTTCTTCAGCATCGCCATTTGACCTGAATAAAGCCCTTAATTTATTTATGAGCTCTTCTGAGACATAAGTTCCTCTACCGCCTATCAGGTCCACCGCTTTTTCAAATTCCCTGATATCGCTTAAGCTCAATCCGTTAATCGGAGTATCGTCGGCAACGGCAACCTTAGCAGTTGATATAATCCCAAGCAGACTGGTTCGCCCTTTTACCTTTAAACCCTCAACACCGAATACTTCAACATTTACCAGCGTGCCGGATTTTTGTTTAGCCTTAAAGGTGATGTGTATTTCCTTTTCAAAGCCTCTTAAACAGCGGTTAATCTTATCCATCATAACAGCAGATTGATCTTCTGCTATCAGATCCTGAAATCCCATCTGTGATAATTCCTCCCTGGAATATCCAAGCAAATTGGATAGACTAGGGTTTGTTTCAATGAACCTGTCTCCTTGATATATATAAATTCCGTAAGGAGAGATCATAGAAAGTGCCATGAATTTTTCTTCATTAGCCCTCCTAGATGCTTCTGCCTTATTAAGCCTGGTAGCGATAGAGGTTATTAACTCATCATATTCAAAAGGTTTAACAATATAGTCATCCGCTCCAAGCTGCATACCGAAGCGAATGTCTTTAAGCTCACTTTTTGCAGTAAGGAATACAAATGGAATCATTGATGTGGCCGAACTTTCTTTCAATACATTGAAGACATCATACCCACTTATTTCCTTCATAGAAATGTCACAAAGTATCAAATCAGGCAATATCTCAAAAGCTTTCTGGATACCAACAGCTCCGTCAGGTGCATGTGCAATATCATACCCTTTCACTCGCAACAGATTTATGATTGTCATTGCGAGTGCCTTATCATCCTCAATAAGGAGAATTTTTACCGGAGTATCATTTTGTGTGCTCATCTGATAACCTTTAATTATTTTGATATTGCAGGTAGAGTAATTTTAAAGACACTACCCTTTCCAATCTCACTATTAATAGATAATTTCCCCTTCTGAAGCAACAGGCATTCCTTGGCTATGGCAAGGCCTAGTCCTATGTTTTCTGGCAATTCAGAGGATTGTTGATCAAAGAAAACACTCAAAGCATCTTTTTGTTCCTGTGATAGTCCAATTCCAAAATCTTCAACATAAAAAGTTAATGAATCATCGTCTTCAAGGTATGATTCAAACCTGATAGTATGGTTCTTTTTAGAATAGCTAAGTGCATTAAAAATAAGATGAGTGAATAAACTAACAAACAAGTATTCATCAATTTGAACTTCCGTTATCCTCTCATCATGTATATATCTTATCCTGTCGGGTATTACCTCAGCATCATTTAATTCTTTCACAAGGGCTTCAGAAAGATTCTTCAGATTATAGGTAGCCGGTTTATACTCTAAACGTCCCTTATTGATTGAATCTATAACTGTTACCTTATCAAGTACCCTTAACAAAGATTTCACAGCCATTCGGCTTAATGAAAAAGCATCATTTATTGTATCAGGGTCAAGCTGCATTTCATGGTACTCAAGCAATTGGAGATTAGCATAAATGATCGATAAGGGGGTTCTGAAATCATGGGATACAGATGAGATACACTTATAATTTATATCATAAAGATACTTTTGACCGATATCCGATCTTAATGTCCCTTCATTGGGATGAGTGCATTCATGCTCATTCCTGATAATATATTGGTATTTAACTTCATGATTTTCAATTATCCGGAATTTAGTAACCATAAACCTGCATGCTTTTCCTGAAATCAGGTTAATAAACTCATATTCGGTGTAACTATTTGTCCATCGTTGTGGGTCATCTTCAATTAAGGCTTCGATAACTTTTATATAGGCTTCCGGCAATGGCACTGAAAATCCATCAAATGGATCTGAGGAAGCAGAATTTGAATAATTATAGAGAATTGCTCTACCTTTACTATCCTTAATCAGGATATAGAAATCTTTTTCTTCGTCAAGAAATGAAGATGTGTTTGAATCCTCATTTTTTTTAACAAATTGAGATGACGTGTCGTTTGAACCCATTAGTGGATGTGTGATTACTTTAATAAGTGCTTATTACAAAAATACTAAATTAAAAATTGCGGCCACAGTATTCTGTCTAATAGTTGGTTTAAAAAAAATCTTAAAGTCTGTGTAACTTTTTGCCTTACAAACAGTCATAGTAATATCTAAAAACATGTATGGACGCGGCTGAATACAATAGATGTGTTAAAGACCATGCTGATGGTGTTTACCGATTTATATTCAAAAACATCGGTGACAGGGAAAAGGCGCGTGATATTGTGCAGGAGTCATTTTTCCGTATGTGGGAGAAAGCAGATGAGTTGTCGTATGAGAAATCCAAAGCTTACTTGTATACAACCGCATACCATACAATGATCGATATGATACGCAAGGATAAAAGGCAAACAACCTTTGAAGAAGCACACATTAACCGGCAGCTTACTTTTAACAAGTACAGTGACCTGCAGGAAGTGCTTAACAGGGCACTTGATACCCTGCCTGATATCCAGAAAACAGTACTTACCTTAAGGGATTATGAAGGATATTCATATGAGGAAATAGGAAAGATTACAGGATTGTCGGAAGCGCAGGTTAAGGTATACATCTATAGAGGACGTGTAGCGCTTAAAAATTATATAGGTGCAATTGAAAGGGTAATTTAAATGATGGAGGATAAGGATATGGAGATTAATCACACGAATTACGAAATCTTTATTATCGATTACCTCGATGATAAACTGGATGCTCTTCAAACCGCAGAATTATTGTTATTCCTGGAGAATAATCCAGAAATCAAAGAAGAATTTGAAGGATTAAAAGATGTACATCTGGCACCTGCTCCTAATGAAACATATGGATTTAAAGAACTTCTTATTCAACCCGCTGATTTAGAAGCCGTCAATATCTCGATTGATAACTACTCCCATTATTTTATTGCCAGTATTGAGAATGACCTTACCAGTGACGGTCAAAAAGCTGTTTCAAAGTTTATTTCAGAGCATCCTGAGTTAAAAAAAGAATACTCTCTTTTTGCTTCTACTAAACTTATTCCTGATAAAAAGATTAAGTTTCCTAATGCAGAAGGAATAAGAAGGAAATCAAAGTCAATTTACCTGAGGTATTATTTTGCTACCGGAATAGCAGCCAGCCTTCTGTTGATTGGAACAATTTATTTCAGGCTTACCCCTGAAACTGATGATGCTATTAACCGCACCATCCAGAATTCAATTGAAAATCAAATGAACGGTGATAAACAACCGGAAAGGGGAAATACGGTAAATCCGGTAAAAAGCACTAAAACAGTCAGTCCCGGCAAAGAAAACCAGATAAACGGGAACATTGACAATCAGCAGAAAATTAATAACACAAATAAAAATACTGAAAGACCAAGGCCGGGTACTTTAAAAAAGAATCAAACGAATAATGATGTAAAACCTTCAGAAGTACCTTTTAAAAAGATGAATAGTAAGGGCATCCTTAATAATACCCCGCTGATGACACAAACTTCAGAACGAACATTTTACAGCGGGCTGTATGATGATATTAGGTTATCGCAGGAATTAGCGCTTGCTTCTGTTGAAGACAGAGAGGAAATAGAAAGGGAAAAAGAATCGGAAAAGATCAGAGGAGTTAAAACCGGCAGGATTATAAATTCGGTCATTACCACTGGTGAACAGATTGTCCAACAAGTACCTCAGTCAATGAATGGCTGGCTTATTGCTGATTTGGGAATTAAAGGATTTAACCTTTTGACAAATAATAATTATAGTATTAACCGCAGGTTGAATTCAAAGGGATCAATTGAGGAGTTTAAAATTGAAGAGAGAGATAATCTTTAAAATAATTAATGGTTGCTGTAACATTTAGTTACACCATCCCGTCATACAAGAAACTTTTAAACACTAACACCATGAAATCACTAAATTACCACAGAACATCATCACTGGTCATGGCACTTCTTTTGGCAATTCTAATGCCTTTCTCATTAATTGCACAAACAGAAGGAAGCGGCAACGTACAAAAGGAAAACCGTCCATTACCTCCATTTGATAAGATTGAAGTAGGTAGCGCTTTCACACTATATCTTAGCCAGGGAGATCCCTCAGTAATTGTAGAAACTGATGATAACCTCAATAGTAACATAGAGACAATGGTCGAAAATGGAGTGTTATTGATTAACTCCTCGGGCATCAAAAATCCAACCTCTCTCAAGGTATATGTGTCTGCACCTGATGTTAAACAGATCACCATATCCGGAGCTGCAAGGGTGATCAGCAAAACCCCGCTGAATTATCCTACACTTAACCTCATTGCAACCGGAGCATCAAGAGCAAATATTGAACTCCAGACACAGGAACTTACAACTGAAGTGACCGGAGCTTCAAGGGTTACTATGCGTGGAAGTGCCACTAACCATAAAGCCGTTGTTACTGGAGCTTCAGCTGTTAACGCACTGATGTTAAAAACAATAACAACAACAGCCGATGTTAATGGAGCAGGTAAGATGTCAGTATTTGCTAAAAATCAGATAAATGCCAATGTCAGGGATGCAGGGACAATCTCTTATTTCGACAACCCGGAAGTTAAAAGATTAAGACAAACAGGCTCTTCAGTGATTAATTTGAATAATCCGGATGATGCTATGCCAAATCAGTCAGATGATATCCTGAGTGGTGACGTAGAGATAAAGGTATTTGAAGACGGCGATTCAACACTTATCAGGCTTGGAGATTATGACATTAATGTAAAGGAGCTTGAAGACAAAACCAGGATTGAAATGGGTAACCATGATCTTGAAATCGATGATGAGGGAAATGTAAAATTCAAAAAGTCTAAGAAAGAAAAGTTTGATGGACACTGGGGTGGATTTGACCTGGGTGTTAATGGCCTTCTTACACCGGAATCAACACTTGATATGCCTGAGGGATATGAATATCTTGATCTTAAAATGGAAAAATCCATTAACGTTGCACTCAATCTTTACGAGCAGAATTTTAACCTTATTGAAGAGAATTTTGGCTTAGTTACCGGCCTTGGAGTTGAATGGAACAATTACAGGTTTAAAAACAACGTGTTAATTGACCTAAACGACAGCGATGGCCTTGTTGGAAATTATCTGGAAGAAGAAGGAGTGCGTTACATAAAGAGCAAATTAGTTACAACATATCTTACATTACCTGTAATGTTTGAATATCAAACCAATAACATGTCAAAAGCAAGTAGCTTCCATATTGGTGCAGGTGTATTATCCGGCTTAAGGATTGGTACTCATACAAAATTCATGTATGATGATGGTGATGAAGAGAATGACAAGGAACGCGGAGCTGTAGTCCTCAATCCATTCAAAGTTGACCTGATGGCAAGGATTGGATGGGGAAAGATTAACCTTTACGGTAAATATGCACTGATTGATTTATTCAAAAGTGGTAAAGGCCCCGAACTATATCCATTCTCAGTTGGTATCAGCCTGGTTAACTGGTAAACAATTTATCTCATAGCAATAGATAGGCCATCTTTTTCAGATGGCCTTTTTTATCATCTTATTTTAATGCCCTTTCCTTTATGTCATCATCTATTATCTAACCATCAATGTAACATTCACTGTAATTTTCTAAAATGTATTAATTTTATGCACTCTAAAAGTAAAACCCTCAATTAAACGAAAGATTTATGTCAGGACACAATAAATGGTCGACTATAAAAAGGAAAAAGGGAGCACTGGATGCAAAGCGTTCAAAGATCTTTTCCCGTATTATTAAGGAAATAACGGTAGCAGTAAAAGAAGGAGGTCCTGATCCGGATGGTAACCCCAGGCTTAGATTAGCCATTGCAAATGCAAAAGGTGCCAGTATGCCTAAAGATAATATCTCGAGGGCGATCAATAAGGGTTCTGATAAAGATGCTGCCAATTACCTTGAAACTTCCTATGAAGGATATGCACCAAACGGTATTGCAATATTTATTGAATGCACTACAGATAATATGCAAAGAACTATTTCAAACGTGAGATCATACTTCAATAAGTTTGGTGGAAGTTTAGGCACGAATGGTTCACTTGCATTCCTCTTCGACAGAAAAGGTGTATTTACAATACCTAAAGGCGAAATCAATCTTGAGGATTTGGAAATGGAACTCATTGACGCCGGTGCTGAGGACATTCAGGCTGATGAAGAAATGATTACTGTTTACACAGCAATGGAAGATTTCGGCCCTATGCTTAAAAAACTTGAAGAATTAAAGATTGAACCTGAGAATTCGGAATTGCAGCGTATTCCAAAAAACACTGTAAAAGTTGATAAAGATACAGCGCGTAAGGTGATGAAATTGATTGATCATTTTGAGGAAGATGATGATGTAACGAATGTTTTTCACAATATGGAACTTACTGACGAGATAATGGAAGAGCTTGATTAATCTTATTCCAGAAGATACGTAATTGACCATATAGTAAAACAAAAGGCCGCTCAATGCGGCCTTTTGTTGTTTCGTACAGTTTTGTGCAAGCAACAATTCACCTACAGTCTTTCTACTATTTCATAGGTATCCTGCGCTATAACAAGCTCTTCGTTGGTAGGCACAACCATAACCTTAACATTTGAATCATCAGCTGAAATTATTGCTTCCTTTCCTCTTAGTCCTTTATTCTTGTCATGGTCAAATTTTACTCCCATAAATTCAAGTTCGCTAGTGGTAAGCATTCTGGTAGCCGGATCATTTTCGCCAACTCCCCCTGTGAATACAATAACATCAACCCCACCCATAGCTGCCGCATAAGCACCAATATATTTCTTTATTCTGTAATAATACATTTCGAGTGTTACCTTCGCCCTCATATTTCCTTCCTCGGCAGCTTTCTCAACATCCCGCATATCACTTGACACTCCCGACACACCTAACATTCCCGAATGTTTATTCACTAAAGTGTTGGCAACATTAAGGTCAAGTTCTTCTTTATTAATGATCTGAAGAAATGCGCCGATATCAAGGTCTCCGGTTCTGGTTCCCATGATTAATCCTTCAATAGGAGTCATTCCCATTGAAGTATCCATGGATTTACCGTTCTTAATGGCTGCAATTGAAGCACCATTGCCTAAATGGCAAGTGATGATTTTGAGATTCTCAATATCTTGATTAAGTATTTCTGCAGCTCTTTTTGAAACATACCTGTGACTTGATCCATGAAAACCGTAGCGCCTGATCTTGTATTTCTCATATAACGAATATGGGATACCATACAAATAAATGTAATCCGGCATTGTCTGATGAAAAGCAGTATCAAATACTCCCACCTGAGGGATTTTAGGTAAAAGGTTCGTAATTGAATATATCCCTTTCAGGTTTGGGGGATTGTGTAAAGGCGCAAGTTCTATACATTCCTCAAGTGCTTCGATTACTTCCTTGGTTATGTAAACACTTCCCTTGAATTTTTCGCCGGCATGGACCACTCTGTGACCTACTGCGTCCAATTCATTAAGATCTTTTATACTGCCATATTTCTGGCTTACCAAAACTCCCAATAAGTATTCAATACCTTGCTGATGATCTAGAATTTCGCCTTCTAACTTAACTTCTGTACCATCATTCCTTGAGTGCTTAATAAGTGACCCTTTGAGGCCTATTTTATCTACAAGCCCTTTAGCAAGTACTTCGCCACCCGGCAGGTCGAACAACTGGTATTTTATGGATGAACTTCCGCAGTTCAATACTATAATTTTCATGATTTCTCTTTATTTACAATTTTGATGACAGAAACTATTATGCACGACCAAGAGTATTGATCTGGCCTACTTTCTGAATTTTCTTATTTCCTTTATACAGGTAAAATCCTTCACCAACGCGCCGTCCGTAGAGATTGGCACGAACCATTCGTTTTAGTACCGGCGATGGTTTATATTTCTGCTCACCAAATTCAGTATAGAGGTTTTCCATCCATTTAAGCAATTTATCAAGTCCAATCCTGTCGGCCATTTCAAAAGGTCCGAGCTGTAGGCCTGAAGTTTCTCTCATTGTTTCATCAATGTCAGCAACTGTAGCTATACCTTCCATAAGAATTTCACATGCTTCATTGATAAGTGGAACCAACATTCGTGTACTTACGTTACCTGAAGATTCATTTACATTGATAAGTTTCTTTCCAATAAGGAGTGCCAGTTTGCTGACTGTGGCATAAGTTTCATCAGAAGTATAAACTGAACGAACTGCTTCCACAATCTTAACTTTTGCTACCGGTGAAAAGAAGTGCATCCCCATAGCTCTTTCAGGGTGCTGAAGCACAGATGATATCTCAGAGATCATCAGGGTTGCAGTATTCGATGCTATTACTGCATTTTGTGACACTACTGCTTCTATTTTCTTAAAAATCTGTTGACGAAGTTCAAGACTAGTGCCCTTTTTCTTTGAATTTACTGTTTCAAATACAATATCGCAATCTGCTATAGTGGAATAATCAGTGGACCCCTTAATACGGGATAGTATCACTTTCTTTTCACTGTTTGTAAGTCCCCACCTGCTTATGCGATCATCAAGCATTGCTTCAATTCTTCGCAACACATCCTGGATTCTTTCATCACTTATATCGATGAAAGCCACATCTATTCCTGATTGGCTGATCAATACTGATAATTCCTGACCCATAGTACCGCAGCCAACTATACCTACTTTCTGGATGGTACCTTTCGACTGCATTGATTTACCAAGGCTAAAATCCTCTAATCTTTCTGACATTTTATATTTATTTTATAGAGTGTACTAATTGTCTTACGGTTATTCTGACTGGTTAGCTGTAATAGCCACCAGGTTTACTATATCACTGACTGAGCAGCCACGTGACAAGTCGTTAATGGGCGCAGCCATACCCTGCAGAACCGGTCCGATTGCTTCTGCACCAGCGAGGCGTTGTATTAGTTTATAAGCAATGTTGCCTGTTTCCAATCCCGGGAATACTAAAACATTTGCTTTACCTGCTATTTTACTTCCAGGAGCTTTACTTGCGCCCACTGCTTCTACGATTGCTGCATCAGCCTGAAGTTCTCCGTCTATATCCAGCCAGGGTGCTTTTTCTTTTGCAATCCTTGTAGCTTCGACAACTTTATCAACAAGCGCATGTTTAGCACTGCCTTTAGTTGAAAAGCTTAACATTGCAATTTTTGGTTCTATTTTGGCTATGTTCCTGGCTGTGTAATAGGTAGACACCGCTATTTCTGCAAGTTCTGCTGCAGTAGGGTCCGGATGAACTGCACAATCTGCCAGAACTAAAATGTTACCTTCAACATATGGGTTCGGCTTCAGAAGCATAATAAATGCACCTGAAACCACACTAATTCCCGGCAATGTTTTAACGATCTGGAAAGCAGGTCTTAAAACATTTCCTGTGGAATTCATTGCACCGGCAACTTCACCATCAGCTTCGCCAGCCTTAATGAGCAATGTGCCGAGATATAGCGGATCCTGTGATAGCTTTACTGCTTCATCATAAGATAACCCTTTAGATTTCCTTATCTCATAAAGCATCGTCGCATACTTGTCCTGCTCGGGATTAGCTTTAGGATCAATTATCCTTGCTTTTTCAATGTTACTCAGATTATACTTGTTGCTCAGCTGGTAGATTTCATCAGGATTACCAATAAGTATTAATCTGGCGATTTTTTCAGCCAGAATCTGGTCAGCCGCTTTAAGTGTACGCTCTTCAGTTCCTTCAGGTAGAACAATGCACTTATTTAATCTTTGTGCATTTTCCCTGATTTTATCCATTAAGTTCATTCAGTGATAGTTAGTTAGAGGTGAAGTGAAAATATTAAACTTCGATTCGAGCGCAAAATTATAACTTATTAATCGAGCATCCTACATTTTTTAAGTTCTTTTTAATGTCTGCTAAAAGGAGTCTGATTCCATTATTCTGTCGGAAGTCTTGCAATTTCCTGACTGTTTATTATATTGATCTCAGGTAGAATAAATCCATAAATTTGCCGTTTTAGACTAATCGATAAAAAAATGTTTAAGAATTTACTCCTCTTATTTCTGATTTCTATAATCTCGCTTCCCGGCTTTACACAAGCACGGAAGAAAATAAGACTTATACAGGCTGATGAGGCTGTTTATGATAAAACGCTTGGTGCAGATGTACAGAGGATAATCGGCAATGCTGTATTTGAGCATGAGGGGGCTTTCCTATACTGTGATTCAGCACACCTTAATAATAGCAACAACAGTGTTAAGGCTTATAGCAGGGTTCATATAAAATCAAGTGATACCCTTCACCTTTATGGAGATTCAATTTACTATAATGGAGAGACTAAAATTGCAGAAGTCTTTGATAATGTGAAACTAATTGACAATAAAACAATTCTGACAACCGACAAACTGATTTTTGACAGGAATACCGGAATTGCATCATACAATACAGGTGGTCATATCGTTAATGAATCGAATACACTTGACAGTCAGCGGGGATACTATCATACAAACAGTAAAGATTTTTTCTTTCGTCAGGATGTTGTGATGGTAAACCCAGACTATAAAATGAGATGTGATACACTGGAATACAATACCCAAACCAAGATTTCCAAATTCAGAGGCCCTACTACTATCCTTGGGGAAGACACAGATATTTACGCCGAAAACGGATGGTATAATACTGATACAGATATTGCAGAATTCAACAAGAATTCAAGAGTCAGGAACGGGGATCAGGTTCTTACAGGAGACAGTCTTTATTATGAAAGAACGAATGGTTTCGGAGAGGCATTTAATAATATCCGGGTAATTGACACAGTGCAGGATGTAATAATATTTGGGAACTATGCACGCTATGTTAAATCGCTTGGATACACCATGATTACCAAAGATCCGGTCGCACATTTTATTGATGCGGATGATACCCTTTATATGCACTCTGATACAATGAGAGCTACTTTTGATTCAGCCGAAAACACTAAAGAAGTATTTGCATATTACCATATGAAATTTTACAGGTCGGATCTTCAGGGTATGGCTGATTCACTGATTTATTCATTTGCTGATTCAACTCTGAGAATGCACAATAACCCGGTACTTTGGACAGAAAAGAACCAAATGTCAGCAGATTCAATTTATGTATTAACTGGTAAAAAGACTGTTAAGAAACTCTTCCTGTATAACTCAGCGTTCCTGGTTTCTCAGGATACAACTGGATATAACCAGATAAAAGGAAGAAATATGGAAGGTTTTTTTGTTGAGAATGACCTCGTGAAACTTAAAGTTACGGGTAATGCTGAGACTATATACTGGGTGAGAGAAGAAGATGGCACCCTGACAGGTATTAATAAAGCTTTTTCAAGTAATATGAGAATAGGTCTGAAGGAAAATAAAATCAAGACCATCACTTATCTGGAAAAACCGACAGCGACCTTATATCCTGAAAATGAACTTTCGCCAGCTGATCTTCTATTACAAAACTTTCGATGGTATGGCGAATCAAGACCGCTCAACAAGAATGATATTTTCAGATGGGATTAAGGGTAATGCTATTCAAATATTACTTTAACAGCTGTTGTATTTAATCTTTTTTGCAGCCAGTCCTTTATTTGTTCTTTTTCTTTTAGACTTAATCCTTTATCAACTGTCATTATATAAACAATTGTAACTTGAGTTGCATTCCGGTTTGTATCGCTATACATCCAACTTTTAGATAAGGATGTTGAAACTATATTGGGATATAATGAATTCAGCTCTCCGAATAATTGCTTTCCAAGTTCATTCACCACTCTTATACTATCCTGTTGGGACCTTAATCTTAGGTTAAGCCTGCTGACTTCATTGGTAAGGAAATCTTCATTATTTTCCTGGATATCGTTAATTGAAAATCCTTGTTTTATTATTAATGAGTTAGAATCAATAGAATGCTGCAAAGCAAGTTGCCTGATATAAAGTTTCTGGTCAGAAGTAAGCATATTTCCACCATATACCAGTGTTACGTTACTTTTTTCCGCATTCACCTCCTGTCTCATCAGGTAACTGTTTTCCAGTGATCCGATTGATCGGGTAAAACGGTTTGCCCTCTCAATAAAACGTTCTTTTTGAACCAGCTTATATCCGAAGTAAATACTGGGTACAATTGTAATCGTAATTACCAATGAAATGATGCTATTGATACGCTTTCGTCTCGAAGGATCTACAATTGTGCGCAAAGGGAATTTAAGAACCTGCGACATTGCCACAGCTGATATTCCAATAAAGACTGCATTTATTGTGAATAAATAAATTGCGCCGAAGAAAAAATCAAATTGACCGGTAGCTAAACCATATCCTGCTGTACACATTGGTGGCATCAAAGCAGTTGCAATGGCAACTCCTGGTATTACATTTCCTTTTTGCCGGCTGGTGGTTGCCAGAATGCCTGCGAGACCGCCAAATAAAGCAATCAATACATCATAAATCGTTGGACTTGTTCGTGCCAGAAGTTCTGATTGTGCAGTGGACACCGGGCTAAGTAAAAAATAACCTGAAGAGGCTGTTAACGCAGCTATAACAGCAAATGAAAAATTTTTTAATGCCTTCCTTAATAACTCAAAATCATAAGTCGCAATGCTATAGCCGATACCATTTATAGGGCCCATAAGTGGTGAAATAAGCATGGCACCAATTATAACAGCTGTTGAATTCATGTTTAGTCCAACGGATGCAACTACTGTAGCAAAAACAAGAATCCAGAGGTTAGTACCCTTGAAGATCAGATCCTTTTCTATAGATTGATGGATTTTTTCATAATCCTCAAGTTCGCTTTCAATATTAAGGTATTCAAGCAATTTCATACCTGACCGTTATTTCACTGAATCGAGAGATTCAGGATTGATATTTTTTCCAGACTTTCCAAAAACTGAAAAATGAACATATCTCTTCGGATTAAGCCGGATATCTTTTAACAGTAAGTCAAGTTGTCTACTTGATGACTCAAGGTCATTATATAGTTTGTCATCGTTAAGCAACAACCCTAAACTACCTTTGCCATCTTTTATTTTTTCGGTAGTCGTATTCAGATTACTTACTGATCTCTCGAGGTTTGCTAATGTAGAAGAAAGATTGGAGCGGGCCAGGGTATCAGATATATTAGCAGCATTAGATAGAATGCGTGTTAAGTTCTCATTATTCTTACTGAGATTGTTGGTAATTGATTCAACATTTGTAAAAATCCTGACAAGTCTTCTCTTCTCAGAAATTAACAGAGTATCAACAGTATGAGTAGCTCCTTCTATATTGGCAACCGTTTCTCTAAGACTTACAACTGTTTTGATAAGATCCTGCCTGGTTTTATAATTAAACACATCACCAACTGCTGTGATAACAGTATCAATGCTGGTCATCATGCTACCGGCTTTTTTGAGAATAGGCTGAACCATCTGGTTAACCTCTTCTTGCAAACTCATAGCTATCGCAGCCTGGAGTGTGTCACCTGAATCCGCATAGGTAGGGGCATCACCCAATACAATTTCAATTCCTTTTGATCCAAGCAAATCAATACTTGAAATTCTGGCAAATGAATTTGTAGGAATACGGATATCATTTGAAATAGTCAACTCAACAACAACTTTAGTCGGATCGTTTTTCATGAAATAGATATCATCAACCTGCCCGATACTCAAACCACTTATCGTCACAGAATTCGCATCCATGAGTCCTGCAACATTAGAGTATACTACATAAAACGTACGGTGTTTTCCAAAGATATCTTTACCTTTTAAATAGTTGAATCCCCATATAAAGGCAATAATAGTAATTACAGTAACAATACCTGTTTTAAGTTCACGTGATAGCTTAGGAGTTTTCATTTTTATTTCCAAGGTATAATCAATTTCCAAGTAATTTCACTGCTTCATCTACGGTTATTCTAACATCATTATTAAAAGCCACGACAAAACAGTCTTTAAATCCCATTCTGTTTAATTCTTTAACTTTTTGGTTTGCATTTTCAACTGATTGCTCATTTCCATAAGTGTATTTATATAGTCCATTATGGAGATAATAGTCAAAATTGTTCAGTCCTTTAAATTGGGAATTATCTGGCTTTAGAAGTGTTTTTGATACAAGGAATTGTACTTTAAAAACAACATTTGATGAAGAAGGTTTCGGGAGATTACCTGAGGATCCATCTGTAGAAGCGGGTTGGATATTCACTGTATTTTCTATACTAACAGAACCAACTCCTTTTGAGTCAATACTATTACTGCCTTCTGCTGGTCGTTGTGCAATCAACTGTTCATTCGGTTTATTATTGTTAACAACAGGATCAGAAGGTAGTGGTTTGGCTTCAGTGTCCTTCACTATAAGCGGCTTTTCAGGTAATTCATCTTTTGAAGTAGTAAGAGGAGTTTTTTCAACTAATCTCTTATAATCCTTTACTGCCCTGAAAATAGCCGATGCAATGTATGTTTGTCCTTCGTCTGATGCCAGAATTTTTTCTTCTTTAGCATTACTGATAAAACCTGTTTCAATGAGTACAGAAGGCATTGTTGTTTTATAAAGGACAAGAAAACCAGCCTGTTTTACACCTCTGTCAAAAAGATTAACTCTTTCCCTGAAGTGCTTCTGAACATTTGTTGCTAATGTAAGGCTCTGGTCAAGATAAGCATTTTGAAGCATGGTGAAGAAGATATAGCCTTCAGGTGAAGTAGGGTCAAATCCGTCATATTTCACATGATAATCGTCTTCAAGAAGGATTGCTGCATTTTCAGTTTGCGCCACTGCAAGATTGGCATCGCTTTTATGCAATCCCATCACATAAGTTTCTGCTCCGTATGGGGTAGTAGATTTATTTGCATTACAATGGATAGAAATAAAAAGATCAGCTCTAGCTTCATTTGCAATTCTTGCTCTTCTGTAAAGTTCAACAAAAACATCAGTTTTTCTTGTATATATAACCTCTACATCCGGAAGATTCTCTTCAATAAACTTGCCTGTCTTTAAAGCAATGGAGAGTGTAACATCTTTTTCCTTGGCCATTTTTCCAACAGCCCCCGGATCATGACCACCATGCCCTGCATCAATGACAACTTTCCTTACTTTTTGTCCATGAACATTGAAAGGATTCATAGAAACCAAGAGTAACAGAATAATTAGAGAAAAAAACCGTTTTAACTCCATCTTTATTTTGATTAGTTTTGGCCTGAATTTCGCATTATTGTTCAAATAAAAACAATCAACTGTTTTACAGGCTATTACAGTTCTTTGATGCTTATTCTCAACAGAAGCAATCATGTTTTATCAGCTCATGATCCATCTTCTGCATATAAACACACAAATTTAACATTATTTGAGGCACTCTGTAAACAATAAAGCTGAAAAAGGAATCTGGAAATCTATATTTTGGATATCCTACATTTTTATTATCGTATACAGTACCAATGTAACTGCCCAAAATGACACTATTATCAGGAGAGATATTGATACTACCATCTCACCGACTAATTTAAACGATACAATTCATATTTCTTTAGGGGATTCTGTTTTGCAAAGCACATTACCCCAAACCAATGCAACCAAGAAGAGTGCTATCAATTCAAAAGTTGAATACAGTGCTACTGATTCGATAAGCCTGGACCTTGAGAACCAGAAGGTTTATATGTATAAGGATGCTGATATTAAGTATGAGAGAATTAAGCAGAAAGCTGCTTATATAATGATCGATTTCAATACCAGTATTCTGACAGCCTTGCCGAAAACTGATTCAACAGGGAAAAAGTATGGTATGCCCGAATTCTCTGAAGGTGACCAGGCCTTCCGGTCAGAAGAAATGCGTTATAATTTCCGTTCAAAGAGAGGTTTTATCCGCAATGTTATTACCCAGGAAGGTGAAGGTTACCTGCATGGTGAGGTGGTAAAGAAAATGGATAATGATGTAAGTAATATGAGAGGAGGCGCATTTACTACATGTAATCTTGATCACCCTCATTTTGCACTCAGGTTTACTAAGGCCAAGGTCATTCCAAATAACAAGATCGTTACAGGTCCTGCCTTCATGACGATTGAGGATGTTCCGATACCAATAATCCTTCCCTTTGGGCTTTTCCCCAATAAAAAAGGCCAGACCTCCGGTGTCTTGATTCCAACCTATGGAGAATCACGCGACAGAGGATTTTATCTTAACGACGGGGGTTATTACTTCGGTATCAATGAGTATATGGAACTAAAGATAATCGGTGATATATATTCCAGAGGCAGTTGGGCGTTGAAACCTACTTTCAATTATAAGAAGCGATACAAATACACCGGGGGATTCTCTTTTAATTATGCAATAAATACCTCTGGTGTAAGAGAAACGGAGAATTTTAATAAAACAAAAGACTTCAGGGTAAGATGGGACCATCGGCAAGATCCAAAGGCAAGGCCTAACAGTCAGTTCAATGCCAATGTTAACATACAGTCAACAACCTATAACAGGTTTAACCCGGCAAGCAGAGAAGATCTTTTAACAAACCAGTTCAACTCGAGCATAAGTTATTCTACAAGCCTGTGGGAGAGAGTTTCTCTCACGGCATCTTTAACACACTCACAAAATACTTCCACGAGGACTGTTAATTTCAGTCTGCCCGATGTAAATGTATCAGTGAACAGGTTTTATCCCTTCAGGACACCTGGTAAGACCTCCAATCTGAAGTGGTATGATAACATCAGCATGAACTACACCGCGAAAATAACCAACCAGATTCAGACCGAAGATTCGTTGATGTTTACAAAGAACATGTTGAAAGATTTCAGGAATGGTGTGGAACATAATATTCCTGTTAACCTAAATCTCAAGGTGCTAAAGTATTTCTCATTAAACAACAGCATTACATATAAGGAAAGATGGTATACAGCCTCTATTAATAAAACATGGATTAATGATACAATATTCGAAGATGGTGACACAACCATAGGTTATGTTAAGGTGGACACTATTTCAGGATTAAAAGCTTCAAGGGAATATTCTATGAGTTCCGGACTCTCAACAACAGTATATGGTATGCTGCAGTTCAGGAAAGGTCCCGTAAGAGCACTCAGGCATGTAATCAATCCCAGTGTTTCAATTAACTACCGTCCGGATTTTGGTCGTGAGGAACTGGGATATTACAGGGACGTTCAAGTTGACACAACCGGCAGGATATCCAGGTATTCAATTTTTGGAAATGACGAGCATTATAGGGCACTTTTTGGTGTGCCTTCCATTGGAGAATCAGGAAGTCTTAACTTCAGTATAAGCAATAACCTTGAAATGAAGGTCAGATCTAAATCAGATACTATTACCGGAATGAAAAAGGTGATGCTTATTGATAATTTCACTATCAGGTCAACCTATGATCTTGCAAAGGACACACTTAAATGGTCGCCACTAGCCCTTGATGCCAGAACTACCCTTTTCAAGAAAATACAGATAAATTATACTGCAGTATTTGACCCTTACGTTAAAGATGCAAAAGGTGTTACAATAAATAAGTTTGAGTGGGATGTTAATAACAGGCTGTTCCGTAAAGAAAGAGCTTCATGGCGTTTATCTCTGTCGTACAGTTTCAGCCCGGGTAAAAACAAAACAACATCTAAAGAAAAAACAGCAGTAGTGCCTGAAGAAGAAGCTGAGGACCTGGTCAACACAGCCGATTCTTACGTTAATTGGAATAATCCATGGAACTTTAGTTTCAATTATAGTCTGGCATACAATCAGAATTTAAGGTACAGTCCTGTATCAACTGAAAGAAAGCTCATTCAAACCTTAGGTTTTAATGGAGATGTGAATGTAACACCAAAGTGGAAAGTAAACTTTACTTCAGGCTATGATTTTCAGGCCTCCAAACTATCATACACTTCGGTAAGTATATATCGTGACCTCCATTGCTGGGAGATGAGGTTTAACTGGATACCACTTGGACCTCAAAGAAGTTGGAACTTCTTCATAAAAGTTAAAGCAGGAATTTTGCAGGATCTTAAACTCAACAGGAAGAAGGATTTCAGGGACAATTAATATCTTCTTTCCATTCAAAAAGCGCCGAAGCATAGAATTAATGTCTTCAAATATTTACATTTGCATCCATGATAATTAACCTGGCATTGTTAAGATTACACAGGTGGAGGATTAAAAACATCAGCCATCGTAATTTTACGCTATTATTAAGCTTAATAGTTGGATTAACAAGTGGATTAGCAGCAGTTGTTCTCAAGAATACTGTTTATTATACTCACTATTTTCTAACAGTTGGATTCGACAACCAGGCTGTTAATTATCTCTATCTTGCCTATCCCCTGTTCGGTATGGCAATAACTGTTCTATTCGTTCGCTTTTTTGTAAAAGATAATATTTCGCATGGTATCAGTCAGATACTTTATGCTATTTCTAAGAATAATGGTTATATCAAACCTCATAATAATTATTCTTCCCTGATTGCCAGTACCATTACAGTTGGATTTGGAGGTTCAGTAGGACTTGAAGCACCAATTGTATATACCGGTGCATCAATTGGATCAAACCTTGCAAGATTATTTAAACTGGATTACCGTTCAATAACTTTAATGATTGGATGTGGTGCTGCGGGAGCAATAGCAGGTATCTTCAATGCTCCGGTTGCAGGTGTACTTTTTGGCCTGGAGGTACTGATGCTCGACCTGACTATGGGTTCACTGATTCCTCTTTTAATTGCCTCTGTTACGGGCGCTACTGTGAGTTCCTACCTTATGGGTAAAACAGTTCTATTCGCCTTTTATTCAATAGCCCCCTTTAATCTGCAGAATATCCCATTCTATATACTTCTCGGCGTAGTTGCAGGGTTCATTTCTCTTTATTTTATAAGGGCAAACAGATTTATTGAATCAAAGGTAGCCCTGATTAAAAAGCCGTTAAACAGACTGTTATTTTCGGGAATAGTAGTTAGCTTCCTCATCTTTCTGCTACCTCCACTCTATGGTGAAGGCTATGAAATTCTTACTGATATTTTAAATGGCAGAGGTGATAGCCTCTTCAATGGAAGCTTCTTTTACTATTTCCAGGAAAACTCTTACTTGTTCATACTTTTTGTGATCATGATCCTCTTCTTCAAAGTAATTGCTATGTCATTTACAACTGCTGGAGGAGGTATAGGAGGCGTATTTGCACCTTCTCTGTTCATGGGCGGTGTGACAGGTTTTCTTGTTGCAAGGGTTATTAATTTGTTTAAAGTGGCTGAACTGCCTGAAAGCAACTTTGCACTTGCTGGTATGGCCGGGGTTATGGCTGCTGTGATGCATGCACCACTTACAGCAATTTTCCTGATTGCTGAAATTACAGGGGGTTACGAGTTCTTTTTACCGCTGATGATAACCTCTACAATTGCTTATCTTACAATATACCTGTACGAAAGGCATAATATCTATTCAAAGAAGTTAGCTGACCGTGGTGAACTTATTACACATGATAAGGATAAAGCTGCCCTGTCGAGGTTAAAAATAACTAAACTGGTTGAGCACAATTTTCTTACGGTTAAACCTGATGCAACACTTGGTGAATTGGTAAAAATAATTGCCAGGTCTGAAAGAAATGTGTTTCCTGTAGTAGATGAAGAAAACAATTTCCTCGGTGTGGTTTTCATAAATGATATCAGAAATATAATCTTCAATACAGAGTTATACGAGACTACATATGTCAGAAACCTGATGTTTATGCCTGATACTTTGTTAAACCTTGATGCAACAATGGAAGATGTAGCGAAAAAATTCAGTGAAACTTCCCATTACAATCTGCCTGTTCTAAATAATGGGAAATACATTGGTTTTGTTTCAAGGGCTAATGTATTCTCATCTTATCGCAATCTGGTTAAAGAATTTTCTCAGGATTAAGGAAATGAACATCAAATCCGGTATTTCAGGTATTTCATTCTTTCTAGGTTGCATAACTGTTTATCTTGTTGTGCTGTTTATCCTGCTTGTTGTGTATGGATATCATGAAAGTTTTCTTCTTCTCAATGGCAGTGCTTTCCCCTGGCTCGATAAACCAATGTTTATAATTACCCATATGGGTGACTCTATGATCTTAGCTTCGGTGCTTACCCTGATGTTTATTTGGAAGAAACCTGAAGCAGCCTTTAATGTTATCCTTATTGTAATTATTACAGGTATACTTGGTCAGTTATTGAAAGGTTTATTCTTCGAAGGCTGGGACCGGCCTTTAAGAGTTTTTAATGAAAGCCCGATTGTTCATACACTCCCACATTACAGATTATTTCATAACAGTTTTCCTTCAGGCCACAGTATAACTGTTATGGCTGCAATAACAGCTTTAGTTGGTTCCATAAAACCTTCTGTCATTTGGCAGATTATTGCTGCTGCATTTGCAATCATAATATCTTACAGCAGAGTATACCTGGGTGTTCATTTCCCTGGTGACGTACTGGCAGGCAGTCTTATAGGAGCATTCCTTTCAATCCTGCTTCTTCCATTATCAAATCGGCTTGCTAACAGAATAGCCTTCAACAAACGACTTAAAGTAATTCTGGCCTTATCAGCTTTTATAATGATTACTTCAGGAGCCTGGTTTCTCAGGGTTTACTTTCCCCTTATATAGGTGGATTAACGACTGATAAGTAAAAATACGTACTGACTTAAACATCCATGACATTTCTTCAAATGAGAACCTCTGCCTGTTAAGTATTTATACGTATTTTGGTTAGCCTCATGTATCAAAGGGTAATTTCTGTTGTAATTTCACACTCTGAATAAAAGATTACATTCCTTCTTTTAGATTATTCCCTATGCTGCTTCAAGTTGAACAACAGAACATTGTCAAGGATCTTGGTGACAGATTTGTTATTGATGTTGATGGCCAAAGGTCGTACCTCTGTTATCGCTCGAACAACTTCATAATTGACCTTTATTTAGCCTATGTACCCGAATCCTTAAGGGGTTATGGCCATGCTAAATCCCTTATACTATTTGCATTTCAGTATGCAGTTCTCAACGGCCTGAGGGTTAAAACCAATTGTCCTGCTGTAAAAGCATATCTGAAAATTTATCCTGAATGGAAGTATATTCTTGATAAGTCTTCTGTCCTTAATTAACCTTTAAGCTTTGACGGTGTTTTGTTTCAGGGATAACTTCCTAAGAAACAGATGTCAGCCAAGAAAATTAAGATCCGTAACTGGGGTATCCAAAGTAAAATTATCATTTTATTTTTCATTGCACTGTCAACAGTAGTGTCGACCGCATATTATGTCAGGGAAAATGAAAAGATACTCAGAAAGACATTATACGAACTTTCACGCCCGGAGAAGGTTCTACCCACAATCCATGAAATAATATCCACACTCCCGGAAGCAGAGAACCGACTTCGCTTTTTTGCATTAACAGACGAATACAACTATTTTTCTGAATATGAGAACCTTATTGATTCAGTTGAACGGAACGTTAAGATCCTTGGTGATTCACTTACAAGGGATACCCTCATTATTAAGGAACTCGACAGCATCAATATCCTGCTTAATCAAAGAAAAGTCCTTATAAATGAATATCTAGTCACTAAAGAAAACAGAGAAAAGTTTGACTTCAATGAAAAGGCTATTACTACTTTAAAGAAGGCGAAATCTGATACAACTTTAACCTCTACCGTTACCACCAAAACAGTGACTCAATATGATACCCTCCTTACCACAACGCCTGAAGAGGAACCGTTAAAGAAGAAGAAGGGATTACTTGGACGGATAAAAAATATTTTCAGGAAAGAAGATAAAACTATCATTGAAAAGAAATCACCTGATACAGTGGCAAAGGCACAAATCAGTATTCAAACTGATACATCTTTCAACACCAGCAGAGATTCCACAAGAATTAAATCGATTGAAAAGAAATTACAGGAGATAAAAAGACAGGAAATTAACAATTATGAAGAATTAGTCAGCCAGGAACTTGAAATGTTGCGTAATAGTTCATTGCTTATTAATCAGATAACAGGTATCCTTAAACGAATTGAATTTTCAATTAACAACGAAAATCAATTAAAATCAGCAATTGCGATTGAAAAGGCTTCAAGGTCATTGAAACTTATAGGATTGGTTAGCCTTGTAGCTCTATTCCTGATTATTCTTTTAATCATCCTCATAATTGACAGCATTAGGAAAATCAACCGTTATAGAAGAGAGCTCATGATATCGAATGTCAAGGCAAATGAACTTGCCAGAGTTAAAGAAGAGTTTTTAACAAACATGAGCCATGAAATAAGAACCCCACTTAATGCTGTAATTGGTTTTTCAGATCAGCTTGTAAAAACAAATTTAACAACAGAACAGGGTAAATATCTGGATGCCGTAAGAAAATCATCACATCACTTATTAGACATTGTAAATGATATACTTGATATAACTAAGCTCTCATCAGGTAAACTTACGCTTGAAAAGGTACCTTTTCGTCTAAGTGACTTAGTACATGATGTCATTTCTCCATTTAGAATGATGGCAAATGAGAAAGGGCTGAAGTTAATTGATGATTGCGGTATCCCTGAGGATTTTCCATTATTAAAGGGTGATCCTTTAAGAATCAGGCAAATACTGTATAATTTACTTAGCAATGCTGTTAAATTTACGTTGCAAGGGAGAATTACAATACAGTGTAATACTATAATTAAAAACAAGCAGGCAACAATTTCCATTATAGTAGAAGATACAGGAATTGGTATCGACAAGAATAATATCACCCGTATTTTTGAAGATTTTCATCAGGCAGATTCTTCTATGGCACGGCATTTTGGCGGATCAGGCCTTGGCCTCGCAATCAGCAGGCGCCTTGCCAGATTGCACGGAGGAGACATTGATGTTGAAAGTAAGCGGGGAAAAGGCTCCAGATTTACCCTCACAGTAAAAACAGAGCTTTATGATGAAACAAATACTCCGGTAAATAAAGAAGTAAGATCGGGCATTATAGCACAATTAAAAGGTAAACGGATACTCATTGCTGATGATGATCAGTTTAATACTCTTCTTGCAGAGACTATTGGTGAAAAACTTGGATTGAATATCAGCATAGCATCCGATGGTTTCGAGGCAGAAAAAATGTTATTGGAGAATGAGTTTGATTTGATCATGACAGATCTTCAAATGCCAGGGCTTACCGGAGAAGAACTTGTTAAATTCATCAGAAATAATGAAAACCCCCGATTGGCATCAGCACCTGTAATTGCCTTTACCGCACATAAAATCAGCAGATTTGATGAACGATTAACCTCCATAGGATTCAATGAAGTTCTTCAAAAACCATTTGACCAGGAGGAGTTTATTGACAGAGTTGCCAATTACACTATAATACAGAAAACTGAAGAGCCGGCTCCTGAATATTTTGAAACAAAAAAAGACAGGAACAAACCCTATGATTTAAAAGAATTAAAGGTCTTTTCAGATGGCAATGCTGATCAGGAAGTAAATATCATAAAGAGCTTTATTGAAACTGCACAGCAATCAACTGAACAACTATGGAAGTGTTTTTATGCAAATGACTTTGCCGGAATTAAGTATATTGCTCACAGGTTACTCACTTCGTATGGCCACCTGAAAGTTGATGAGTCACTTCAATTACTTGAAAATCTGGATCAGTTAAACCTGAATCAGATAGAGAGAGATGAAGTCAAAGAAACAATAAATGAACTTCACAAAAACAACCGAATTCTTATCAGATTATTAAAAAAAGAGATCGATCATTTACTGAAGCAACGCTGAGTTTAATCTTCAAGCCCATAGAGTTTTATTTTATTGTAGAGTGTTTTACGGTCAATATTAAGCAATTGCGCTGCTTTCGTCTTATTAAAATATGTCTTTTTAAGAACACTCATTATAGTAGCTCTCTCCTGGGTTTCAGCCATACTCTTTAAGTCAGTTGTCGAAATAACTGATTGTTCATTCCTGGTTTCCGAAATAAACATTATTGAAGGCAGGTGGTGCTTAGTAATTAATCCGGAAGATGCAAGAAGAACACCTCTTCTCACTACATTTTTAATCTCACGAATATTTCCCGGCCAAGTGTATGTCAGCATTCTTTCAATAACTTCCTTATCAAATCCCTTTACATCCTTTACCAATTCCCTGTTTGCAATTTCCAGAAAGTAATTGGCAAATTGCAGAATGTCCTCACCCCTGTCTCTTAAGGGCGGAACATAAATACTGAATTCATTTAACCTGTGGAATAAATCCTCCCTGAAAGTACCTTTCTGAACATTAATGATCAGGTCTTCATTGGTAGCACATAAAATTCTGACATCTACCGCTTCTTCTTTATTGCTCCCCATTTTATGGACCTTACGCTCCTGGGTTGCCCTTAGTAGCTTCAATTGATTCTCATAGGACAGGTTACCTATTTCATCAAGGAATAATGTACCTCCATTGGCCAACTGAAATTGACCTTCTTTCTCTGACTGTGCGTCAGTAAATGCGCCCTTAACATGGCCAAACAGTTCGCTTGCAGCCAATTCATTAGTTAAAGCTCCACAATCGACAGCAATAAACGGTTTATGGCTTCTGGGGCTTTTCATATGTACCATGCGCGCAACATACTCTTTCCCTGTACCACTTTCTCCCTGAATTATGACCGACATTTCTGTAGGAGCAATAAGGTTTATGTAATTCTCAACTTGTTGAGCTACATCACTGGTGCCTCTCATGTAAATGAAAATACCAGAGTTCTCCTGTGCAACAGGTTGCTTTACAGGCTTTTCAACCTCATCAAGCTGTAATGAGCTTTTTATTATATTAAGAAGGTCATCCGGATTCACAGGCTTGGTTACGTAATCATAAGCACCACCTTTAATAGCATTCACAGCTGAGCGGATATCACCGTAACGTGTCATTAGAATGACTGGCAAATTCTCATTAATTTTCTGGATCTCAGAAATTAACTCTAAACCGTCAAAATCAGGTAGCCGGAAGTCTGCCAGGACAACATCATATTTTTGTTCCCGAATGATTTTAAGCGCTTTACTGGCTGTTAAAACCTCAGAAACCTCAAATCCTTTGTTGACCAAGTAAGTTTTTAGCATCAGACTGAAAGTGGTATCATCATCCACTATCAATATTTTAGTCATCGGGTAGTTCTGTCTTTCCTCTTAAACAACATATTTAGTCTTAATGTTGACCCCTTTGTTGTTCTTTCTTTGAGCGATGGTGTTGAATGTTTGGTAATTTAGCATTACAAAATTAAATGCATGAAACAGTTTACGCTTCTTACTGCACTTTTGTTACTCTTTCTAAGTAGTTCAAACAGTCAAAACATCATCCCTCTCAATAAATGGACCTTTCACCAAGCCGGTAGTGCAAACTGGTATGAGGCGCAGGTTCCGGGTACTATTCATACAGATCTGTTGAACAATAAACTCCTTCCTGACCCATTTTACAGATCCAATGAAGATAATTTACAATGGATTGATAAAGTGAATTGGGAGTATAAGACAACATTTGTACTTACTGATGAATTAAAAAAAGCAGGCAGAATATTCCTGGTTTTTGAAGGTCTTGATACATATGCTGATATCTACCTCAACAATGAAAAACTCGCATCGGTAAAGAATATGTTCATCGGTTATGAAATACCTGTTGATAAAGGATTGCTTAAAGAAAATAATGAATTGAGGGTTTATTTTAAGTCCCCCATTTTTGAGGGTCTCAAAGAACTTGAGCATTACGGACTACCCCTTCCGGCTGACAATGATCAATCGGAGAAAGGTGGACTAGGTCCATTGAAGGTCAGCATTTTTACAAGAAAGGCACCTTACCATTACGGCTGGGATTGGGGACCCCGGCTTGTTACATCAGGTATTTGGCGCAAAGCTTACATTAAAACGCAGAATGATGCAACTATCAGTGATCTATTCGTTCAGCAGATACAAGTAAATGAAAAAAATGCCTCCCTTTCTGCCAGGGTATCAGTGGAATCATTAAGCGAACTACCGACTGATGTAGGCATATACGTCAATGGAATTCTTGCTTCGAATAAGCCAGTATCAGTATCAACAGAAAATAAAGTTACAACCATCAATTTTAACATAAAGAACCCTGATTTGTGGTGGCCGAAAGGGCATGGTCAACAACCGTTGTATGAAATTGAAGCAAGGTTGATGAAGGACGATAAAATAATAGCTTCCAGAAAGACCCATATCGGAATCAGGCAAGCCAGGTTAATAAGAACCCCCGACAAAGAAGGCGAAAGCTTTTATTTTGAAGTTAATGGTAAACCTATATTCGCTAAAGGTGCCAATATAATACCAAACGATGTATTTCTAGCGAGAGTTGATTCAGCAAAATATGAAGAGATTATAAATGATATCGTTGGTGCAAACATGAATATGGTACGAATATGGGGAGGTGGAATCTACGAGAATAACTATTTCTATGATCTGTGCGATAGATATGGAATTATGGTCTGGCATGATTTCATGTTCGCTTGTGCAATGTACCCTACATCGGAGGATTTCTATAAAGAAGTCGAACAAGAAGCAACTTATAACCTTATCCGGCTCAGGAATCATCCCTCAATTGTACTTTGGTGTGGAAATAATGAAATAGAGCAAGCATGGGGACAATATGAAGAAAAACGCGGATGGGGCTGGAAAGAACGCTATAATCAAGCGCAAAGAGATAAGATTTGGGAAGGATATAACCATGTTTTTCATAAACTTTTACCGGAAAAAGTGAAAGAACTTTCTCCGGGAACTGACTATTGGCATTCATCACCTTCTGCCGGCATGGGCAAACTGGCAGGTCATTCTAATACTGCAGGCGATATGCATTATTGGGGTGTTTGGCATGGCAATGAACCAATCACGAGCTTCAAAAAGTACAGAGCCAGATTTATGAGTGAATATGGATTCCAGTCATTTCCTGCATTTGAATCAGTTAAGAAATACACATCTTCTGAAGATTGGGACATCAGCTCAGATGTAATGCTAAATCACCAAAGAAGTAATATTGGCAATAGCAGGATCAGTGAATACATGAAACAATCCTATAATATACCAAACAGTTTTGAAGACTTTCTTTATGTAAGTCAATTATTACAAGCTGAAGCCATTAAAATGGCAATTGAGGCTCACCGCACTGAAATGCCCTATTGTATGGGATCGCTTTATTGGCAGTTAAATGATTGCTGGCCGGTGGCTTCATGGTCAGGCATTGATTATTATGGGCAATGGAAAGCATTACACTATTTCGTAAAAGAAGCATTTAAAACACAAATTGTTACAGTAAATATTGAAAACAATAAAATCAATATTTATGGAATCTCGGATACCGAGGGAAGCTCAGCGTCGCTAAGGTTAAATTTGATGGATTACTATGGTAAGTCTGTTTGGAACCGGTCTATAAGTGTAACACTTCCGGATAATTCATCAAAATTGCTGACATCTGTTGATTTTGAACAGTTGCCAGTAATGAAGCATACCAAGGACGGCTTACTCTATGTTTCTCTCGTTAAAAATGAACGTATAATTGATTCAGACGTCTGTTATTTCGACCAACCGAAAAATCTAAAACTTCCATTCCCTGAAATTAAGGTTCATATTCGTGAAAGACCGGATGATCAGTTCGATATTGAAATATTCAGTAAGAATTTGTGCAAGAACTTTATGCTTATCAGTGAGGGGAACGCTTATGAGTTTCCTGAAAACTACTTCGATATCCTGCCGGGAGAAACTAAGGTAGTTACTATTAAAACTGATATGAATTATCAGGAGGTAGAAAAGAAACTAAGTTTCACTCATCTGCAGGAAGCATGCTCTGCAGGGAGATAAATACCAACCATAGATAGATCATCCATACCCCAAACATACCTCAAATATACCCCATACATACCTTAGGAGTATGTTTGGGGTATGTTTGAGGTATAGATAAGGTAAGGAAAAGGTAACCATGATACGAATGAATCCTTATTCATCATTCTCTGGTCTATTTTCTTCATGATTCTTAACTATATGGAATAGTGAATCATAATATTCTTTAAGGACCTTGTGATTCATTTCAGGAGTCGGGTCACTTGGTACAGATAATGGAATTTCTCCCAGGTAAGGTATTAACTCAGGATACTTTTCCTGTATTAATGTAGTGAGCTCCGAAATACGCGTTGTTAAATCTTGTTCTGATTCAAGATTTCCTCCTGCAAAAATCTCATTAAGATCCTTCATTTTATGTTATTTTATAGATTAAGACCTAATGTAAGCTGAGTCCACTGGTTCTTATAACGAGGAGTTGTACTGGCATTGTCGTCGTCATTTCTCTGCATATCCCATCCTACTTTACCCGTTACTGTAACGGCGTTAAAGTTAAATTCGGCGCCAAAGATCAAACCAAATATATTTTCCTGGATTTTATCATTCTTAATAAAATCCTCTTCAACCAAAGTTAGTTGGCCGGTACCAATTTCATCTTTACGACTCAGCATAAATGAATATTGCGGACCACCAAGAAGTGAGAAATTCTTAGCAGGATTAAATTTCAACTGCAAAGGGAAATCTATATGATTTGTAGTCCGTGTTAAAGAATAAGGTTTGCCATTATACCTGGCATCGCCGCTGAATCCTTTCTGAATAAAGACAGCTTCAGGCTGGAAGCCAAGGTATCTGCCAATCGGGATAGACAATGCCACACCGGCAACAGCGCCAAGTTTACCATCGGCTATGAAATCGTCACCAGCCTCGTCATATACGTTACTATAGGCAGCACCAGCCCTGATTCCGAATTGTAATTTTTCACGGTTATCTTCCGTTTCGTTTTGAGCGTATAAATACCCAAACGACAGAAGAAAAGTACTTAGAATTAACAAAATTCGAGTTTTCATATTTTTAGTTTTAAGTTATAGACTATTGTTGGGTTTAGTCCTAAAGTATGGTTGACTTTTACACCCACAAAGATGCAAAGAACATTGTAAATAGCTGTTACACAATGTGTTAATTGATTTACATTTTCTTCTTACATTATCTTTTACTAAGCAATTTGAAAACCTTATTTCATTTTCTCCAATTTTTTAAGAAGCTTTTCGAGGTTTAGAGGGTTTTTAAAAATTCCCTGCCACAGATCTCCTTTTGTTTTTAGTCTGGTTAGGGTATTTTTAATTGTGAACATCCCGGGAGTAAGATTATGGTTTACTTCATCCCAGTCCAGAGGGGTTGAAACAGTTGCATCAGGTCTTGGCCGAACACTGTATGGTGCTGCAATAGTCTGGCCTTTTCTGTTTTGCAGGAAATCAACATATATCTTATCCCCTCTCTTCGAAATTGTCCTTTCTACTGTGGTTACCGATGGAATCCTGCTATGAGTAAGATTGGCAAGAATCTCAGCAAATATTTTCACCTGATCATAATTATACTTTGCACCTAAGGGAAAATAAATATGCAAGCCTGTTGCCCCGCTTGTCTTACAGTATGATTTTATATTAAGTTCATCACTGATCTCTTTTATTACCAGGGCAGTATTTACTACTTCCTTAAATGGGATATTACCCGGATCAAGATCAAGCATCATATAATCGGGGTATTCCGGATTCTGGTAGGTACTATGCCATGGATTGATTTCTATGCATCCAAGATTAGCCATGTATAAAAGTGTAGGTATATCATTGCAGATAAGGTAATCTATATCATGGTCATTTGCCTTTGAATAGAGTTTAACTGTCTTTGCCCAGGTTGGAAGCTGATCAGTTTCCATGTCTTTATGATAGAAACTGGCACCTTTTATACCGTTAGGGAACCTGTTTAATGATTGAGGACGATTTTTAAGGTATGGAAGAATGAATTCACTAACATCAAGGTAATATTTAATGAGATCACCTTTTGTGTATCCTTCATCAGGCCAGTATATTTTACCCAGATTGGTAAGTTTCAGCTTTTTCTTTCCGAATTCAAGAATAGATTCTTTTTCTTGCTTAAATGAGGGTTCTTGTTGTTTCACAGGAGATTGTTTTCTGTCTTTTCTGTCCACTTTAGGCGAAAGCCAAACCTTATCTTCTGGCAGGTTTTCATGTACCTTATCCTTTCGTTCCTTTTTCTTTTTAGTTTTTCCTGTTGATTTAAGTGGCTTTATTTTTTCAATATCAAAAGCTTCATTAACAAATTCATCATTTTTTTTAATTAATAGCCAGTTCGAAGATTGTTCGCCACCCTCACCTTTTAACCTTACAAGCGCAAATGCACCTTTAATGTTCTTACCTTTTAAGACAATTTTCAGGTCACCGTTTTCTAATTGATTTAGTAGATGTTTTTCAATATCAACACCATTCGGAGCTTTGTAAGCTGTGTAAGTACCTTTATCAAAAATATCCACAATCCCTGCTCCGTAATTTCCTTCAGGTATTTCTCCATAGAAGCCACCATATTCTATCGGATGATCCTCCACCATAACGGCAAGGCGTTTTTCTCCTGTTTTTAAAGAAGGCCCTTTGGGGACAGCCCAGCTTTTAAGAACACCTTCCATCTCAAGTCTGAAATCATAATGCAGCCTTGTTGCCTGGTGTCTTTGAATTACGAAAGTAAGCAACTTACCCCGGCCACCTTTTTTCCCTTCAGGCTCTGGTGTTTCATTGAAATTTCTCTTCTTATTGTATTTTGCGAGACCCATTTTAGGCTTGTTTCATTCACCCGGCTTTCTTTTTGTTAAGGCTTGCTTTAAGTTGAGTCATAAGATCATCAGATTTTGATGGAATGATCTTTAGTTTTTTCACTTTTGGTGACTTCCCAGAAGCTTTTGCTTCGATCACTTGCCTAAGGGCAGCAGCATATTCATCTTTGTATGCAGAAATGTCGAACTCCTGGGTATACTGGTCTATCAATGACAGGGCTATTTTAAGCTCAGCAGGTTTTACTTCAGTTTTGGCAGGTAAACTAAGCTCCTCCATTGATCGTATTTCTTCAGCAAACCTAATCTTACTCAGCACAATTACATTATCCATTGGCTTAAGAACAGTTAGTGTTGCAGCTGTCCGTAAAACGAACTGTGCAACACCAACTTTACCTGATTTTTTAAGGGCTTCCCTTAAAAGAGCATATGCTTTAACGCCCGATTTTTCAGGCTCTACATAGTAGGAGTTCTCAAAATAAATTGTGTCTATTTCCTTTTCATCAACAAACTGATTTACTTCGATAATCTTACTCTTTTCCGGAGAGGCTTTTTCATAATCTTCATCCTCAAGAACTATGTAGTTGTCATTAATCTTGTATGCCTTGCCGATATTTTCCCATTGCACTTCTTTCCCGGTATCTTCGTTAACCCTTATATACCTTATACGGGCATGATCTCTTTTATCAACCATATCCAGGCTGATATTACTTTGCTGTGTAGCACTATAGAGTTTAACCGGTATATTAACCAGTCCAAAACTTATAGCCCCTTTCCAAATTGATCTCATGAGTCATGTATCTGGTTACTAACAAGTGAAAGGGAGTAATAAGGATAACTTCAGCAAGACACTGATGAACTTATACGCTCCTGCCCTGGATAAGTCTTAAAATAATAGCAATTACAGCTATAACAAGCAGGATATGGATTAAACCACCTGCACTGTACCCTAAAAATCCAATAGCCCATGCAATAATGAGAATTACAGCAATGATATAAAGTAAATTACCCATAGTGATTAGTTTTAATTAGTTAGTTCATACTTGATAAACCGGATAATAGCAAGCCCCGGATTTTCATCCCTGGTCAGGTCCGTTATATACTAAACTAACACCTATGATGAGTGTTTGCTTTATACATCTGGCTATTTATCTTACATCATTTTCATTCTCTATAAAGATAAAACCGCCACGGGTATCATGTGGCGGTTTTGTTGAGGGGGAGAGGAGGGAATCTTAAATATCTTTATTAAAATCTATAACCTACAGAGAGCCCGAAGCCGGTATTTTTCCAGGCAGCTTTAATATCTGCATCATAATTTGGATGTATATCCAATAAACCTAACTGAGCATTGAGTTGAAATGACAACATACTTGCCATTTCATAACCAATAATAAAATTGGCACCGGCATCAAAAGGTTTCACATAAAAACCATCCGCATCGCCATCATTCACATCACCCTGGAAGATAACATCAAGGTCTTCAACACCATCAATTTTTCCACCCACACCATAACCTATATAAGGTCCAAATCCAAGAAGCATGTGACCTGATCCGAGTAATGGTTTAAATATTATATTCAGAGGAAGTTCTATATAGCTCAATGATAGCTTTGAATCATCTGCTTCGTATTTGGTTCCTTTGGTTGAAAATAATAGTCCGGGCTGAAAGTAGATATCCGTACCTACCGGTACTTCGTAGTTTACACCAGCATGAAACCCAGTGACAAGATTATTTTTCAACTGTTCCCCAAGATTATCTTTTCCATTAATATTCTGAAAATTTACACCTGCCCTGACACCGAAACCCTGAGCTTTTAACTCTGACCCGATAAGCATTAAGCAGGCAATCAACAATAAAAAACTTCTTGTTTTCATGATCACGACTATTTTAGTTATTACCCTGGGCCTCTTTCCTGGCTTCCTGTTTCATTTTTTCATTTGCAGTAATCAGAAATTCAACCCTTCGATTATTTGCACGGCCGTTTTCTGTATCATTACTATATTTTGGTGCTGATTCACCGTAACCGACCGTATTTAACCGCGATGCAGAAATGTTATTCGATTTTAAATAGCTTGAAACCGCAGTTGCTCTTCTTTCAGAGAGTGCCTGGTTATAACTGTCGGAACCTTTGCTATCTGTGTGCCCCTGAATAACAATATCAGTATCAGGATACTTATTCAGAATGTCAATTAAACTATTAAGGTTATTAGTTGCCTCGGTAGTTAGATCTGATTTATCAAATCCGAACAGTACTTTACCGCTGAATTCAACCACAATACCTTCTCCAACACGTTCAACTTTGGCACCAGGGACTTCTCTTTCCATTTCGGCAGCCTGTTTATCCATTTCACGTCCGATCACAGCACCTGCTACACCACCAACTGTTGCACCAATTATTGCACCCATAGCGGTGTTTCCTGCTGCTCTTCCTATTACTGCTCCGGTAGCCCCGCCACCGGCAGCACCTATTACTGCTCCTTTTTGCGACTTGTTCATTGACGAACAACCAGCCAGCAAGGTGATCAGTAGTATATAGGTTATTACATTTAGTGTTTTCATATCCTCTGTTTCATTAAAAGCTTAAAGCTTGATTTTTTTAACCTTTGGCTTTGCTCCGGTTGTAGTTTTACCGGCAGTTCCCTGCTTCGTTGATGTATTTTTATTTGAAGCATTGTAATATGCCATAGCATCCGGCATAATAGCTTGCAATTTTTTAATACGTGTGTCATCAGCAGGGTGAGTACTCAGGAATTCAGGTGGTTTCTGTCCTCCCGCATTTGCCATCCTTGTCCAGAAAGGGATTGCCTCCTGTGGATTATATCCTGCCATAGCAGAGAAGAACAAACCATATTTATCCGCTTCAAGCTCCTCTTTTCTTGAGAAAGGAAGCAAAGCTCCAACGGTTGTACCAATACCATAAGAAGTAAGGAAGATGTCCTGAGTTTGCTGAGGTTTGCTGGCAAGAGCTACCTGAAGGGCCATACCTCCCAGTTGCTGCACAAGTTGCTGACTCATTCGCTCATTTCCATGCTGGGCGATTGCATGAGCAATCTCATGCCCTAACACTACTGCAAGAGCATCTTCATTTTGAGTAACTGGTAGTATACCTGTGTATACAACAACCTTTCCGCCAGGCATAGCCCATGCGTTAATATCTTTATTATCTACCAGGTTGAATTCCCATTCATACCCTTTAAGCAGATCACCCTGCCCCTGGCTTGTTAAATTTTTTGTAATTGCATCAGCAATGTTTCTTCCCACACGCTGCACCATGGCAGCATCTGCACTTTGGGCAGGACTTACTATTTTATTCTCCTTGAGGAATGCATCATATTGCTGTGATGCCATCATCTGAAGTTCCGATTCAGGAACTAAGCTTAATTGCTTTCTGCCTGTCACTTTGTTTGTAGTGCATCCAACAGCAATTGAAGCTATCAGGATTAGTGAAATCAGCTTTTTCATAGAACCTAATTTTTACCGTTTATATTACTTATTCAAAATCAGTGCCAAATAAAAATGGCACTTGTTCTACTAAAGTAATAAAATTAATAGTAAAAGGATAACTATAATTGCACCAATTGATAAATACACTCCTCCACTGATCTGGGCCAACTCCTCTTTTATGGATCTGACTTCTTTCCTGAGTTCCCTTCTTTCTGAAGCAGTCAATGCAGATTTATCCATATCATTAATCTCATTAAGGCGATCGTTAAGAACTTTTGCCCTGTCAGCATCATCAGAAGATATTTCAGTCTTTTTAACAGGTTCATTATTTGAAGCAAATGAATAGTGATTAAATCCCAAGAAGCTTACAAGCATAATAGTTGCAAAGAATAGTTTTTTCATACAGTTTAAAATATAGTGTTGACAAACAAATAAATATGGTTCTCCCAAACCATGATACAAATATGCACTTACAATAGATTAAATATGTTACACACTTTACCCTATTTATTACATCATTCTACATAGCAAAATGGATATAATAACTTGAAACCGTTTGAGTTCAAAAAGAGATAAACAGGATTTAGGAAAGATATATTCCGTCTTCAGTGATGCGTATAAGTCCTGATCTGTAAAGGTTACCAACAGATTTCTTGAAGTTCTTCTTACTCATTTTTAATAGTGAGTATATCTCATCAGGGGAACTATAATCATTTACAGGAAGGAAACCTTTTTCACTTTTTAGCTTTTCATATAGAATGGATGACAGGTCATCTATTTTATTCTCATACCCTGTTTTGTAAAGGCTTAGGTCAATTTTTGAGTCCTCCCTGACTTTCTTGATATAACCCTTTATCCTTTCACCTTTAGTAAGGTTCTGAAATATTTCGTTAGCATAGAGGATACCTTCATACCTGTTATTTACGATAGCTTTAAATCCCAGATCGGTGGCAGCATAAATAAACAGATCAACATCTTGTCCCTCTTTTAATTCACTGACATCCTTCTCAGTGAACTTCTCAAGATACATGGAAGAGGCAATCCTTCCTCTGTCATCTGCAAAAACATGTACCGGATAATAGTTACCCTTTTGTACGGTATGAGTTTGTTCCCTGTACGGAAGTATGAGGTCTTTTTCAAGTCCCCAGTCCAGGAATGCAGCCACTTTATCAACCGCACTTACCTTTAAAAATGCAAAATCACCAACAACTGCCAGAGGATTCATAGTAGTGGCAATTAACCTGTCGCTTGAGTCAAAGTAAATAAATACATCCAGCATGTCATCAGGCTTAGTGTTTTCAGGTACCCATTTCATCGGGAGTAATATTTCGCCCAGGTCACCTCCGTCGAGGTAAACACCAAAATCTACAATCTTTGAAATTGGAAGGGTATTTTTTTTTCCTGGTATTGCCATTTATTAATTTTTGAAAATGAGTTTTCCCAATTCGTCTACACGATTAACAGTCTGAACCGAAATTTTCTTGGCCACTGCTTTTGCTGCTTTAGCATTACTACCTGAAATAATGATTGTATGGAATCCTATTTTTTCAGCTTCTGACACCCGCTGTTCTATTCGATTTACAGCCCTGATTTCCCCTGAGAGACCAACTTCACCGCTGAAGCAAATCTTTGAATGTATAGGTACATCTATATTTGACGACAATATAGCACTCACTACGGCCAGATCAGTTGCAGGGTCAGCCACTCTTATTCCTCCTGCTATGTTTAAGAAAACATCCTTGGTCCCCAGTTTAAACCCACATTTTTTTTCAAGCACTGCAAGTAACATATTCAGTCTTCTGGTGTCGAACCCTGTGCAGGATCTCTGAGGAGTACCATAAGCTGCTGTACTGACAAGTGCTTGTGTCTCTATAAGCATTGGCCGTAAACCTTCAAGTGTTGCAGCAATTGATGTACCACTAAGTTGCTCATCATAGCTACCAAGTAAAATCTCTGAAGGATTCAGTATTTCTTTCAAACCCTCATTATTCATTTCATAGATACCCAACTCAGAAGTACTGCCAAACCTGTTCTTTACCGAACGAAGAATCCTGAATCCGTAATTTCTATCCCCTTCGAACTGAAGTACAGTATCAACCATATGTTCGAGTACCTTAGGACCTGCAAGGGAACCATCTTTGGTGATATGCCCAATGAGGAAAACAGGCACACCCGATTGCTTGGCATACTGCAATAGTTCAAACGTGGTTTCACGGATTTGTGAAATGCTTCCCGGCGAAGAATCCAGATTGGTGCTCTGCATTGTTTGAATGGAATCTATCAGCACAATGTCAGGCTTGATACTTTGGCAGAAATTGAGAATATTTGAACTAACGGTTTCTGTAAGAATATAGCACTCCTTATTATTGATGCCAATTCGCTCAGCTCTCATTCTTATCTGTTGTTCGCTCTCTTCTCCGGAAACATAAAGAAAAGTCTGATTCTTTATGTTAAGTGCGATCTGAAGCATGAGAGTTGATTTCCCTATACCGGGTTCTCCTCCTATCAAAATTACAGACCCGGGCACTAAACCACCACCGAGCACCCTGTTTAACTCTCTGTTATTGGTATCTATTCGGATTTCTTCTGATAATGACACATCTGCAATGGGGATGGCTTTACTTGGCATTTTGCCGGAGATCAGCGGATTTTTCTCTGCTTTTTGCAGTATTTCTTCCGTAAACGTATTCCATTCTCCGCAACCAGGACACTTGCCTAACCAACGTGGTGATTCAGTACCACAATTGCGACAAAAAAATGCCGTCTTAACTTTTGCCATTATTCCCTTATTTTTTTCTCTATAACAGAAGTTGAGAAGCCAGGAAGATATTCAAGAGTAACGACCTTACCCCCTCTTTGCAACACAATGTCACTACCGACTATTTCATTAACTGAATAGTCAGCTCCCTTAACGAGCACATCAGGTTCAACAACTGAAATCAGGGCATAAGGAGTATCCTCCTCAAATATTACTATTGCAGTAACAAAGAAGAATGAAGCAAGTAATAAAGCCCTTGACTGCTGATCAATTATAGGCCTTTTACTTCCTTTTAACCGTGAAACCGAATCATCGCTGTTTAATCCTATTATGAGCACATCCCCCAGGTCTGCAGCTTTGGAAAGGTAATCAATATGTCCTCTGTGAACAAGGTCAAAACACCCATTAGTAAAAACGATCCTTTTACCTGCTTTATGCCAGGTTTCAATCAGTGGTTTTAGTTGATGCCGGGTTAATATTTTTTGCTGAATCTGGCCGAATTTCGACATTAGCTTTACTATTGAAGGTATTTAACAAAAGTAAAGAAAAAAGGCCAGCTATAATAATCATCATTGTCTGGCTTGACCAGATAAGCCAGCCCATGGCGTAACCTGTTGTGGGGACTATTGTGAATAAGACTAAAGTTTCGGCAACTATGGCAGGATAGATACCTATACCTCCCTGAACCACCATGATACCCACAGATCCAAAAACCAGTACGGCCAATCCTGCCTCAATCGATAACTGCGAAGTTTCAGGCAGGCTGAAAAATACAACATAAGCCATGAGTAGATAGAGCACCCAGATCAGCACGGTATAAGTGACGAATAAGAGAGGCTTTTTAATAATAATCAGTGACTTTATACCTGAAAGAAATCCAATAAACAATGTACTGAACTTCACATAAATCTTAGTTGCCGCAATCTGCTTACGAAAAATAAAAAAAACCAGCAGTAATATACTTAAAACTGCAGCTATACTAATGAGCAGAGTGGAATTTAGATCCCCGCTGATATTGAATTTATTAATTAAGGGAGTGTATATTTTTTCGTCAACATAACTTGCTAATTCTTTCGACATCGTAAAAATCATGATAAGAAACAATGCCAGGAAAGCGAGCATATCGATGGCTCTCTCAGTAATAACAGTGCCAAACGACCTGTTAAAAGGTATTTTTTCATACTGGGTCAATATCCCACATCTGCTGACTTCACCGAGACGAGGCAGAGCAAGGTTTGCCAGGTAACCGACGAGAACAGCCATAAACACATTCGATTTTTTAGGTTCATACCCAAGAGGTTCAATGAGTATCCGCCACCTCATAGCCCTAATCCAATGACTTAAGACTCCCAAAATGATAGCAACAATAATCCACCAATAATTTGCGAGCTTGAGGGCTTTAATTATCTCCTTTTTTTCATCTATCGATAGATTGCGAAGAAAAAGCCAGATAAAAAAGATGCCAATGCCAAGAAAAAATGTAAACCGAAGAAAGATCAGGATCTTCTTTTTCAATTCTAGCGGACTATTTTGTTAAATTGATCTGGAAATACTATTGCCGGTGTAAATCCTTTAGCTTCTTCAGGAGTCATTTGTGCGAATGAGGCAATTATCACCAAATCTCCGGGGGCGGCTTTACGGGCTGCCGCACCATTAAGTGATATCATACCTGAACCCCTGATTGCCTTTATTACATAGGTTTCTAAACGTTCACCGTTATTAATGTTTAGTACCTGAACCTTTTCGAATTCAATAAGGTTTGCAGCATCCATAAGGTCCTCATCAATTCCGATGCTTCCTATATAATGCAGGTTTGCTTCGGTAATTGTAGCCCTGTGTATCTTGGATTTTAATAGTTCTATTGTCATAACCGGCTGCAAAAATACTAAATTAACCTGATATTGTCGATGAGGCGTACATCGCCTGCATAAACGGCAATAAATCCGTAGGCATTTGCCGGAATTTCACCCTCGATTAACTGAAGGGTATCGCCATCTGCAATCTTAAAATATTCAAGTTCGAGAAGTTTATGGTTCCTGAATTCAGTATCTATTTTTTTCTCAAGTTCCTGTGCTGTAAGTTCATGAGCTGAATCCCTGGCTTTAACTAATTGTTGGTAAATAAAAGGAGCTGCTTTGCGCATTTCCTCAGTGAGTCTTTCATTTCTGGAACTTCTGGCTAATCCATCATTTTCACGGCTGATAGGACATGGTATAATTTCTACAGGCAGGTTAAGATTTTTAACCAAAGATTTTATTATCATTAACTGCTGATAGTCCTTCTCACCAAAGTATGCTTTATCCGGTGTCACAATTTCAAACAGTCTGTGAACAACGGTTGCAACGCCATTAAAATGTCCGGGCCTGAATTCACCTTCCATTACAATGGCCAGTTGACCAAACTCATAATTTCGGTTCAGAGGTTCAGGATACATTTCATTGACAGTCGGAACAAAAACAGCATCAGCACCTGCCTCTTTTAACATCGAATAATCTTTTTCAAGAGTCCGTGGATATTTCTCAAGGTCCTGAGCATTGTTAAACTGGATAGGATTCACAAAAATGCTTACAACAGTGAAATAATTTTCATTTACTGACCTTTCAACAAGTGAAATATGCCCTTCATGCAATGCACCCATGGTAGGGACAAAACCAATAGTTTTTCCCTCACGTTTTAGATTCTTAATAAAGGCCCTGAGTTCAACGATTTTTTCAAATATAGTCATTGAGCCAACATTTACTTGTTACCAGTCATTATATTTACAATGTCCTGTTCAAGAGAAATAACAGGAGTTTCAATAATCCTGCCTATCTCTTCACTGTTTTTAGTAAAGATAAAAGTTGGCACCAGGGTAACTTCAAAATCTGCAAGACAGAAATCCCCTCCTTTTTTATCTCTGTCAACAGCAACCATGAATATTTTTTCTTTAGGGTAGTTTATTTCATCAGCAATCTTAAAGAAATGGGGAACATGTTCTTTACTGTCACCGCACCAGGTACCCAATACAATAAACAGATTAGGCAACTCTTTCTGATGGTCTTTTAAATAATTGATTGCAGTGGAATCAGGTTTATAGAGGTTATACTCCTCATCAAACCAGTCACCGATATTTTTAAGTCCTTCTACTGTAACAGCACCAACATAAATATCTTTGTCTGTCTTAGTATCCTTAACGATAACATTTTCCGACTGACCAAATAATAAATTATTAAAAGCCAGAAACATAACAATGCCTAATATTCTATACTTTCTGATCATGTTTTAAGTTATAAAAACTTTGCAAAAATACTAAAAGGAACAATGACATGCTTGATGCAAATCGTCAGGACTAAAATATATGCTTCATTGAACTAAATTCCCTTACAAAGGTTAATATAGATTGATTTTTTTGCAACGCCTATTTAATAAATGACAGTCAATCAGAATGTTAAATTAAACTTTAAATAGTTTGCAATGTTTTGAGGTTTGCAACTATATTTGCAGCCTTATTAAAACTCAGATATAACCATACGGGAAATGGCAAAAATTGGAATATTTTACGGTGGAAGCGTAAAAGGAAGCACTTATAAGACTGCAAAGACTATCAGGGAACAACTAGGGACTAACATAACTGAAATTCATAATGTTAATCAGGCCACACGTGAGGATCTTGAAAGATACAACTGTTTAATCCTCGGAACCTCTGCCTGGGGTATCGGTGAAATGCACCAGGATTGGGAACGTTTTATTGATGTTCTGGCCGAAGCTGACCTCTCAGATAAGAAGATTGCCCTGTTTGGCTTAGGCGACCAGGTTGAATACCCCGAGAGTTTTGTTGATGGAATGGGTACTGTATTTTGCAGACTTGTACATAAAGAGAATGTAGTTGGTTTCTGGCCAATAAAGGGTTATTCGTTCTATTATTCAACAGCTGAGATGGATGGTAAATTTGTTGGTCTTGCTATTGATGAAGACAGCCAGCCGGAATTAACTGAAGAGCGCATCAATAAATGGGTTGAACAACTCAAAGGTGAGTTTAAACTCAATTAATTTTCACTTCTCTTCTTACCTAAGTTCATCATATGGTAACCAGTCCATATGGCTGAATACTGTTTCTAAAATTTAATATCTTTGCGGCCTGACTTAAGAAAAATGATAAGATTCAAATCAGGCATCCTTATACTACTGCTTTTTGCAGTTAGGGTTTATTCACAGGATATAAGATCCACTGAAGCAATCCAAAAAGATCTTAAATACCTTGCTTCTCCTGAATTAAAAGGACGTAAAGCCGGTTCAGAAGGCGATTCATTAGCCGCCATATATATCCGGAGTGCATTTAATGCAGCCGGCCTTAAACCAGCAGCAAATAAAGGCTTCCAGTATTTTACCTTGGTAACTGATGTTAGAGCCGGAGATGGTAATCACCTTAAAGTAGGCAATACAAATTTTACTATAGAAAAAGATTATCAGCCATTTTCATTTTCAACATCCGACTCTGTTACCTCACAGGTAATATTTGCAGGCTTTGGAATAACAGGGGAAAGCGAGAACCTTAAATGGGACGACTACAATAACCTGGATGTTAAAGGTAAATGGGTTATGATTTTAAGGGGCGATCCTGAACCTGATAATGCTACAAGTGCTTTTATACCAATGGCATCCGACAGGGCAAAGGCACTTACTGCTAAAGATAAGGGAGCTGCCGGTGTATTGCTGGTTTCACCTTCTTCTATTGATAAATCTGACAAGCCTATCGACATCACTTTCGATAAATCTGTTTCTGATGCAGGATTACCTGTTATAAGCATTACAAGAAAACTAGCGTCAGTCATCTTAGAAATGAAGAGTTCATCAATTGACTCTCTTGAGAACCTAATGCTGACAGGGAAAAAGCCGGTAACATTTGGAACACATTCAACATTAACGGCAAAAACCAACATTATCAGGGAAAAAGCCACCTCGAGAAATGTTGTCTGTATTTTAGAAGGTTCTTCTCCCCTGCTTAAAGATGAATATATAGTCGTTGGAGCACATTACGACCATCTTGGTATGGGCGGTGAAGGTTCAGGTTCAAGGGTACCTGATGAGAATGATATTCATTATGGCGCAGATGATAATGCTTCCGGTGTTTCAGCTATTATCGAACTGGCTAAAAGGTTTTCTGCCAGAAGAAGCGAGTTTCAAAGAAGCGTTGTTTTTGTTGCTTTTGGAGCAGAAGAAATGGGAATTATAGGAGCCCGTTATTTTGTAGAACATTCACCGGTTCCTGTTAAAGCCATCAAGGCAATGGTCAACCTTGATATGGTCGGCCGTTTACCTAAAGAGAATCCTTCAATCAGTATATCCGGTACAGGAACCTCAAATGTAACCGACTCATTAATAAACTTAGCTGAAAAAACCTTAAAGTTCCCTGTTAAGAGAGTCCCTGACGGTTATGGTCCAAGTGACCATGCTGCTTTTTATACAGCAGGGATTCCGGTTTCTTTTATAACCACAGGTGCCCACGGTGATTACCATACACCCCAGGATACTTATGATAAGATTAATTACTCTGGAATACTGGATGTATGCAATTTCACAGAAAAACTAACAAAGGAATTCAGTAATCTTCCAAAATCTCCTGTCTTTGCTGAAGCAGGTGCAAAGCGGGAATCCGGACACTATGGAAGGAACCTGAAAGTTACTTTAGGAATTATGCCTGATGTTTCAGGTGCTGAGACTTCAGGAGGTATGAAGGTTGAAGGAACACGTAAAGGCGCTCCTGCTGAAAGGGCCGGTATGCAAAAAGGCGATATCATCACTGCCATTAATGGAATGAAAGTGAGTAATATATACGACTATATGAGTCGACTTGGAAAATTAAAACCAGGGGACGTGGTTAATGTGGAAATACTTAGGGATAACAAACTCCATATATTAATCATCCAACTCTGATAGGTCGTAATCTCCCAAAATATGGTTAATATTCTGTCAACCGACATTGCCATTAAGTTCGCTAAATTCGGTATTGTCGGATTCTCAGGTGTAATTGTTGATTTCAGCCTTACATATTTGTTCAAAGAAAAGCTTAAGGTTCAGAAATATATTGCAAATGCTATTGGGTTTACTTCTGCTGCTTCAAGCAATTACTATCTTAACAGGATTTGGACATTCAACAGCCATAATCCAGAGATTGCCATGGAATACACCCGTTTTCTTGGAATTTCCCTTATAGGCCTCCTGATAAATACCCTTGTAATCTATCTGCTTGTATCAAAAACCAAATCCAACTTCTACCTTGCCAAGTTGGTAGCTATATTTATTGTAACTATCTGGAATTTTGTTATTAACCTTAACTACACTTTCCTACCCGGCCACTGACAGGTTCACTTAATGCGTTTTAGTCATTGAAGATGGTGTGACCAGGATAAAATCAGCTTTATTGAGATAATCTTTTTCAAGTTCAGAGATTTCATCCTGTTCTACTGAAGATATTGTAATTACTTTCAAATCAGGATTCTGACGCTTAAGGTACCATAAGATGCCCTGGAAATCATCAGAATGATAGGTACCATGAAAGTGAATGAATTTATCCCCTTCCTTGAAATTCTTATGAATAAAATATGCCATTGTAGCATCTTTAACAGCCTGTGCTTTAGGAAGGTTATCATTTGCATGTGCACTTCCCTCCATCATGCTGAGCATACTCTTGTATCCTGATAATTCAGGATCATAATCAATAGGAAGAGGTGCTATATATTGCCGTGCTTCGGGATCAAGCGATAACAATCCATCAAAGCCTTCTTTATTGACAAGTGCAGCATACCTTCGGGGAATATTTGTTGCAACAAACCTTATACTGCTGTCGCGGGCAAAAGTTAAGAGTGGTTTATAATCTGTTTTATAATTTGGCCATAACCTGGCTTCTGCTTCAAAGTTCTTGTCTTTTACTTTTCCTTTGAGGTACTCACTAACAATCAAACTATTGTCTGCCTCAAACATCTCAGCACCCATTATCAGCTTTTTACCGGCTTTGTCATAAATTGCACGTGATAATTCCAGTTGTAACCAGTGGTTGACCGGATTATTATGCAATTCACCAAAAAGTATCACATCTGCTTCCATCGCACTGTTCAGGAGTTTCCTGAAACTGGTCTCATCACCGCCAGCTGTATACAGTTTATAAGCTTCTGGATTCTTATCCATCGACATTAAAAAGAAGGACGTGATTAAAAGAAGTACTATTTTTTTCATAGTGCCGGGTTGATACTTGCTGTTGATGATTAATCTCAATTATTTATTGGGTAAAAAATCAGAGTTAAAGGTAAATGGCAATAAAGAATCTATACCATTTACTATAATTGTTTTACCTGACTCCGATGAAAATATTATCTCTATTGGACTGCCCTGCCGGTGTTCATACTCAGCAATCACCTGCCTGCATGCCCCGCATGGAGCAACCGGCTCAGTAACTGTTCGGCCAGGTGTTCGCACAGTAACTGCAAGTTGGGAAATAATAGTATCAGGCACTTGTGAAACTGCAGAAAAAATGGCTACCCGTTCAGCGCAAAGTCCTGAAGGATAAGCAGCATTTTCCTGGTTATTTCCCCTGACAATCCTGCCGTCGGCACATCTTACGGCGGCACCTACACTAAAACCGGAATAAGCAGAATAAGCATTTTGCAAAGCCTCTTCAGCTTCTTTTAAAAGAGTAAGTTTCTCCTTGTCTAATTGATTGATTTTATCAATTTCAAAGTATTTTATGTGCAAGTCCTTTTCTATCATGTTTGGCGTAGTAGATTGTTATTCATAAACAAAGCTAATCATTGTTAGCAAATACCGGGGCATTTATATCAGCCTCCCTGGTTATCCCGAACAGGAACAGTGCGCTGAAGAAACCAAAGAATGTAGCCCCTGGCTGTGTTTCCAATGTATCTTCGGTTAAAAAAGATAGAATTGCTACCAAAAAGAAAACAAGATAATAGTAGTTGTTAAACTTCCATAACCTTAGGGGAGGATAGAACAACGCCAGCATGAAGACTGCCAGCCCAATTAAACCAAGGGCCACTGTGATTGCAAAAAATTGATTATGCGATCGGTGCCTGAATTCTGGCAGCAGGTTTGAATGAGTATCAATATATGCTCTTTCAAAGGCGTTTTTTACATCTCCGGTTCCATAACCTGCAATCGGCTCCTGCTTTATAAGATATATGGAAGTCTTCCAATATTCAATCCTTTGCATAAAGGAGGAAGCGTTAGGGTTATTGTCTTTGGTATAAGCTAAAAAACCCATCAATAACTGCTCAAAGTAACTTCTGGGTGATAATTCATTCAGGTAGGAAGAACTGGTCACTCCATTTTCAATCTGTGTAATCTCTTTATCAGAAAGCTTGTTCACTCCATCAGCATCTTTATTCAATCCTTTTGAATGCAGGTAGCGGATAAGCGTGTAGCTGAGGTGTTGGCCTTTCCTGTCAAGGCCGTCATAATCAATCGCACTTCGTTTATTCCAACTTTCCCTCATCTCTTCAATAGCGAGGTATGATCCTACATAACGCCCGTTTTCAATACCATAATTGATCGTATCATGTTGATACAGATTACCTCTCGAAGTTCTCTCCATGTGATTTGAAAGAGTTATCGGCTCAGCAATCACCAAATCCTTGTATATATCCCTGACATATAACCAGAACCCGGCAAGGATAAGCAGGATTATTAAAGTCCCCGGTATCATAAGGCTCTTATTATTCAAAGCACTGAGTGATACAATGGTCATAAATAGTATCACTGTGATAATCAAACCGGTGCTTGACTTTAAAATCAGCAGGAAGATAAACAGCCACAGGGCCATACCCAGGAATATGATGTTATAGGTGCGGCTCATGAATGAGTTAAATCTCACAAAGCCTATCAGGATATAAATTGAAAATGCAACAAACAGGCTGAAACGGATATGAGAGATGAAAATACTCATTTCCCGGGGATCACCCAGATTTCCTGTCAGATATACTACAGTACTTATCAAACTTCCGGTAAAAACAGAAAGAGCAAAGAAAAGCAGAACCACATTCATCCGCTTTGAATTGAGGGGTGAAGAAGTGGCAATCATGACAGGAAAAGTTAGAAGGGGGAGTTTTACCCTAAGATCCTTAAGACCGTATTCCAGGTCAGTTGAATATAGTAACCCGAGTGCGTGGAAAAAATAGACTGCGATGAAGATCAGTAAAACAGGATTTATAACTACCATCAGGAATTTCCTTTTCAGGTTATGAAATATTACCCTGGAAACGGATTCCGATTTCGTATAATCCGCACCTTCGAATATCCAGAACCCTAACAGGAGAAACTGGGCAACACTCATCCCAAATTCCGAAAGAGGAAGACTGATAACCAATAGTATCATTACATAGAACATCCAGGAAGAGGCATCTCTTCCTGGTTTTCTAAAGTTCTTTATGGCTTCAGCACTGCCTGAACCCTCCATCAGGTATTATGATTTGGTCATTTCAACGATTGAGCCGTCGAGTATACCGCGATATTTCTTAGTGTCTTTCAATAACTCCCTGGCTGATTTTACCTCTGGATCGTCGGTAATGGCAGCCTCTACCCTGCCTTTCTGGTTATAATATCTGGCAACAATCTCATTCTTTAGGATCCGTTCTATTTCAGGCCTGAATTTATTCAGGTCAGCCTGTTTATTATGGATCATTTTTGATTCAAGTAATTCGAATTCACCTTTCAGCTCATCGTAATACTTCTCACTTTCAGCTGTTTTTCTCAAATCAGCAAGCATTCTTTCACTTCTGCTTACGTAATCATAATCCTTATCAGCCAACCAGTTAACAAAATCATTGTAGATTTCATCAGTAATCTCAAAATCCTTTGCTGCAGGAATTGAATCATGACTCCTCTTAAAACGGTTAGCATAATCAAAGAAAAGGAATTTACTCAATAAACTGAGCGAAATATTGCTTAATAGTGGCTGCTCAATCTTGATATCCGGACTTATCCCTGCTCCGTCGAATACTGTTCTTCCTCCTTTTGTTTTAAATGGATTTGTCAGTGAATCCGGAACACTAACAGAACGCCCCAGACTATCGCGGTGAGCATAATCAACTGACTGGATACACCTGCCACTGGGAATGTAATATTTTGCAACGGTTATTTTCATCTGTGTGTTATACGACAGAGGAATAATGTTCTGTACAAGTCCTTTTCCAAAGGTTCTTTCCCCAATTATCACTCCCCTGTCAAGGTCTTGTATTGCACCCGCTACAATCTCCGAAGCTGATGCACTCATTCCGTTAACAAGCACTACCAGGGGCAATTCAGGATCTATTGGCTGAAGCATTGTCCTGTAAGATTTGTTCCTGTCAGGAGTTTTACCTTTAGTGCTAACAACCATTTCACCCTTTTTAACAAACAGGTTAGTGATTGTTACAGCTTCATTCAGCAAACCACCACCATTATCACGTAAGTCGAGGATAAGTCCTGTAAGTTTACCGCTTTCCTTCAATTTCAACAGAGCATCCTTTACTTCCTTACCAGAATTTTGGGTAAACCCGGTAAGTTTTATATAGCCGGTACCATCATCGAACAATGATGAGTATGCAACATTAGGTATAGACACATTTTCACGAACAACCGTCCTGTCCATTTCAACACCATCCCTTCGGATAACCAGGTTAAGCTTTGTGCCGGGTTGTCCTTTAAGAAGTAGGCTGACATCGCTAACCGACTTTTTGGATGCGTCTTTATCATTAATTTTGATTATCTGATCCCCGGCTTCAAGTCCTGCTTTAGCTGCAGGTGAATTTTCATAGGGCTCAGAAATAACGACATAATCTCCCTGTCTGTGGATCAACGCTCCAATGCCACCATATTGCCCTGTGGTCATAAAATTGTAATCTTCTATCTCGGCTTCAGAAATGAATACAGTATATGGGTCAAGCTTGTCAAGCATTGCATCAATACCTGTCTTCATAAGGTCACCATAGTTAACTTCATCAACATAATTGTTGTTGAGTTCCTTGTACATAGTGGTGAGGATGTCGAGATTTTTAGAGATTTCAAAAGAGGAGCTGTTATTCAGTAACTGGGCCTGGGTACTGAATTGCAATCCTAATATGAGTATTAAAAATAATTTCAGTGATTTCATAAAGTTCAGATTTAGTATATCATGGTACCGGGTCGTATCCGCTCCCTCCCCATGGATTACAAGATGCTATTCGTTTAATAGTTAACCAGCCGCCTTTGAAGGGGCCATGCTTTTTCAATGCTTCAATTCCATACTGGGAACATGTCGGTGAATAACGGCATGAAGGTGGTAGATAGGGAGATATAGCCAACTGATAGAAGCGGATAAATCCTATAAATACCTTAGCCAGCAACTTTTTCATAATCCCTTATTAAACGATTGAATAATTCAATTATTATAGATTCAATTTCGCTCATCTCAGGTATGTCCTTACCTACATAAATCAAGGCAAGATGACATTGCAGGCCTTCCGGTGCATTCTCCAAAAGAGCTTTATTAAGCCTGAAGCATTCACGCAACAATCTTTTAATTCTGTTACGGTCTACCGCACGCTTAAACCTGCTTTTTGACACTGATATAACAACCTGCACACTCTGGTTGTTGTCGGATTTCACCGGCAACCATTTAATTTTTACAGGATGTTTATAAAGTGTGTATCCCTTATTGAACAAATGACTGATTGCCAATGTGCTGCATAATCTTTCCGATTTCAGGAATGTTGGCATTTTTGCCCGGCTAAGGGAACATTAAATTTACTTGTTTTTATTGTTTGCGGTAAGAAACATATCAATAGCCTTAACCATTGAAGGAGCAACCGCATTTGGCCCTTCAAATGTAATATTGATACCTGCTTCCCTTGCTGCCTGTGCCGTACTTTGTCCGGAAACCGCAATAGCTTTTTCACCCTGTATAAATTCCGGGAAGTTTTTAAATAATGATTTTATCCCGGAAGGGCTGAAGAAAACAAGCATATCATACTTGTTGAGATCAAGGAATGTCATGTCCTCAGATACTGTTTTGTACATGATGGCCTTAACATAAGTGATCTTGTTTGCTTCGAGTATGTCCGACAGTTCATTATTGTGATCTTCACTACAGGGCAGAAGGTATTTTTCTGACTTATGTTTCCTGATCAGTTCTATAAGATCATTGGTATTATTTTGGGCATAGAAGATCCTTCTTTTCCTGAACTGAATATATTTCTGAAGATAGAAAGCCACACTGTCAGTTGTGCAGAAATACTTCATACTGTCCGGAGTCTCAATTCTGAGCTCAGTTGCAAGTCGGAAATAATGATCAACACCATTCTTACTGGTAAAGATGATGGCGGTGTGGTCAGTTAACCTGACTTTATTTTCCTTACGGAAATCAATGGAGGAGTAACCCTCTATCTTGAAAAATTTATGAAAGTCAATATTAACATTATGCTTCTTAATAATCTCAAAATAAGGAGATTTTTCAAGTTCGACCGGCTTTGGTTGAGAGATAAGAATATTTTTAACTTTCAAAGTCTTAATAGTTTAAGGAACAACCATACTTTTCAAAAACCTCAAATTCCTTACCAAATAGCTATTCCAGGAGTGTTTTGTAAATAACTAAGAGCGGTAAAATTTCGAGGGTGCAAAGATACAAAAATAAATAGACAACCGGAAACGTTTGCGCTGATAATCCTACAAAAATACTCCGTATAAACCTGAGTATTATTCCAAGCACAAAAACCCCTGCTGCTATGTATAAACTGATCTGATTTCCAGCATAATAACCTGCAAAAACAAATGGGAAAGCAATCAAGCCTGATCCGGCGTTAAATATCAGGTTCGTTACAAGATATTCATCACTCTCTATCCTGGTCCTGAAGAGTTTGCCACTTGAATATATTGCTGCAAGTTTAAGAAGCCATAGTATGAGCAAAGCCCCTGCAATGAAAGAAAATACTAGGAACCCGGTGGTTGCCCCGGGAATTTCAATCCCCGGTCCTGCCATGGTAATTATCAATGTTGATGCACTGATCAGGTAGATGAACATCAGACCTATGGTGATCCGTTCATTCACAATATCACCATCCCTTAATAACTGATTCACGTTATGTTTAGCAAGTATGGCCCTGAATAACTGGCCGATTCTTTTCTCACCTTCATACCTTATCCAAACCAACACCACCAGGCATAAGAGAAAAAGTCCGGTCAGCCAATCGTAGTTATGTTCAGTACGGACGACCGGTTTGATAACCTGTGGTTTTACTTTATAAGGGACAAATATGGAAGTCTTTAGTTCAACTGTATCCTGACTTACCGCTGTTGAGTCAGACGGCAGAACTATCTCCTTCAGTTCAAACCTGTACGTAGAATCAGCCGGTTTGAGATTCAAGGTGTCATAGAGGTAATCAGCATAACCAGAATCATTTACCTTAACTATTGTGTCGGGGGTATATGAAAATGTCGGAATGTACTGAAATTGCTGATTGTGCTGTTGCTGATTCATGGCCTGCAAAATTAATTCATTACTCACTTACTTCGGCTAAAACTCAGACAAAAAGGAATGACAGTTCCTTTTGCAGTTTAAAAAAAATCTTGTACGTTTGAGCCCTGTATCAAAAGTATCTAGTATGACTCTAAGTTTCAGTGCAAGAGATAATTACGAAAAAACACGTAATGAAGCCGGTTATGTAGACCGGAAAAATGCAACACAGGATGATTATGACAGGATTGGCTTTATGTCAGGACTCGAAGTGCATCAGCAGTTAAAGACAAAGGAAAAATTATTCTGCCACTGTCCTGCAGGTATCTACCAGAAACCTCATGTATTCGATGCTGAGGTAATCCGCCATATGCGTCCTACACTCAGCGAACTTGGAGAATATGATGGTACAGCCCTGATGGAATTCAAAACCCGTAAAAATATTATTTACAGGCTTAAAAATGAAACAACCTGTACTTACGAGGTTGATGATACACCGCCGTTTCCTGTTAACAGGGAAGCTTTGCAAATAGCTATCGAGATATCACTTCTTTCCAAGCTTAATATTGTTGGCGAAGTTCATATTACACGTAAACAATATCTCGACGGAAGTATTCCTACGGGTTTCCAGAGAACAGCCATAATAGGTGTTGAGGGACTTCTTCCCTTACCGAAAAAGAATATCCGGCTCATCCAACTTAGTCTTGAAGAGGATTCATGCCGTGAAGTTTCGGATATAGGACATACAAGGATCTACCGCACTGACCGCCTTGGAATGCCCCTCATCGAGACTGTTACCTATCCTGATATGGTTAATCCTGATGAAGTAAAAGAAGTTTGCGATTATATCAGGTTCCTTAACAGGAGCACCGGAAAAGTAAGAACAGGCATCGGAGCAGGACGTCAGGATGTTAATGTTAGTTGCAGAGGTGGTCACCGTGTCGAAATAAAAGGAGTTGCTCATACCCGATGGATTCCTGAACTTACACATAATGAAGCTTTCCGTCAATGGTCATTATTACTCCTGCGTGATAAACTCACTGCTAAAATACCCGGATACCAGTCATGGAAATTGAGCTCTGTTGCAATTGACTACCACGACTTTAAATTTGAGTACGCACCTCTTGCACAGAGCAAGGCAATGCAGTATGAAATCCATGCAGTTAATCTCCCAGGGTTCAAAGGAGCATTAAGCCACTTTACCCAACCTGGTAAAATGTTTGCCAATGAAATCAGCGAAAGGCTGAAAGTAATTGCTTGTATTGAAGTACCTAACATGACCCACAGCGAGGAATTTGAGCCTGTAATCCCGGCTGGTGACATGGAGTCTATTAAGTCACGCCTGAAATCAGGGCCTGATGATGCACAGATTATCATTTGGGGTCCAAAGGAAGATATTGCAACAGCCATCGAAACAATTGAAGAGCGCTGTAAGATGGCATTTACAGGCATTCCGCCCGAAACAAGGAAATCATTTGAAAACGGAACAACTATCTTTGAAAGGGTATTACCGGGTGCTGACAGGATGTATCCGGATACCGACTCAGCACCAATCCCTTTAGAAGACAGTTTTATAGCCGAACTAAGCAAAACTCTCCCGCAGGAAGTAATTGAAAGGTATCATATTCTCAAAGGCTGGAATGCTCCGGAAGATACCTATACCTATATTTTCAAGAAGGATCTCTTCCCGCTTATTGAAAGAATCGTAAAAGAACTTGAAATAAATCCAGTTTTTGTCACAACACTTTTCGGCCATAAACTCAAATATATTGAAGGCCAGATTAAGCCGGCTGCTGAATTCAATTATAAAATAGTATACGCTCTGCTTAAATATATCAAAGACCATAAATTACAGCCTGAGATAGCATGGAAAATGCTTCCTCTTGTTTATGAGCATCCTAAAATGGACTTTGATTCTGTATTAGAGAGTATTAAGTTCAAAAAAGTAAACAGCGATGAATTACTCGCTAAAGTTCCTTTCCTCCGGTCAAAGTTTGCTGAGATCAGCAGAACAGAGGATACCCTGAATGAAAAACAATGGATAATGGGCCAGTTAAGACAGATTGCTATAGGCAACATTAACCTTAGCCAACTATACAAACTGATTTAATCACTGAAAAACTAAAGTAAATGTCGGACGATATATTCCAGGGTTATAAAGGAGCAGCGCTCAATATTCTCAAGAAATTCAATGTAAGGGTATGGGGACAGGCAGAAGTTGAAACCACAAGGGGACAATTTAAAGGCACCATTCTTCCACGAAGTGAAAATGACGATGATAAACACATCGTCATGAAAATCATTACCGGATACAATGTCGGTATTGATATTTTTACCATAACCGGGATGAAAGAAGTTGGCTATAAAAAAGCAAACTATAAAATCCCTGAGAAAGAGTTCCCCTACACCGAAGGATTGCCAAAAGTAAAACTAATCGGCACCGGAGGAACCATAGCTTCACGTCTCGACTACAGGACCGGTGCTGTTATCCCTGCTTTCTCACCTGGTGAGTTATATGGTGCAGTGCCTGAACTGGCCCAGATCTGCAATCTTACAACTGAGAAGGTGTTCGCCGTTTTCAGTGAAAACATGGCACCTGATAACTATAAAAAGCTTGCAATTGCCATAGGAAAAGAGATAGAGAATGGTGTTGATGGTATCGTTATCGGCCACGGTACTGATACCCTGCATCACACGGCTGCTGCCCTGACATTCATGGTTCAGAATTCCCCCGTTCCAATTGTTCTTGTAGGTTCTCAACGTTCTTCCGACAGACCAAGTTCTGATGCTGCTTTAAACCTTATGCATGCCTGCACGGCAGCCGGACATGGTGATATTGCTGAAGTAATGGTTTGTATGTTTGGTCCTACCAGTGATGAGTATGGTTTTCTGCACAGGGGAACAAGGGTGAGAAAAATGCACTCATCCTACAGGTCAACATTCCGTACACTGGGTGACACCCCTCTCGCAACTGTTACCCGAAAAGGGGTTGTTCCTATCAAGCCTGAGTACAACCACCGCCGCAAAGACCGTAAGGTTACCATACTACCTTATTTTGAAGAAAAGGTTGCTATAATCTATTATTATCCGAACATGCAGCCGGATATTATCGACTCGTTGGTTGAAAACGGATACAAAGGGATTGTTATAGCAGGTACCGGACTCGGACATGTCAATAAGCCATTATATCCGGCTATCGAAAGAGCAAATGCAGCAGGAGTCCACATGTATATGACCGTGCAAACCCTCTGGGGATATGTCCATATGTTTGTTTATGACACCGGACGCGACCTTATGGCTAAAGGAATTATCCCTGCTGCCAATATGCTGCCTGAAGCTGCCTATATTAAACTGGGCTGGGCGTTAGGACAAACAAATGACAGGGAAGAGGTTAAGAGATTAATGCTTACACCAATCAACGATGAAATCACAGATCGTGAACCATATAACGGTTATCTGGTTTATCAGGGCGGAGTTAAGGAGGTTGAAGAGTTTATAAGGAAAGTTCATAAATAACCGTTAAACCATTTGATGAAATATATCTTAAGTTTATTCCTTTTTGCAGTATCCCTTGGGTTAACTGCCCAGGATTCTGTGACCGTTGTTCACTACAACCTTCTTAACTATGGAAACTATACGGGATATTGCAACACTTCCAATAACAACCATTTAGATAAAGAAGAATACCTGAATACCATTATAGGATACCTCCGTCCGGATATCCTAAGTGTAAATGAACTGACTGATGTGGCTTATTACCACGACCGGTTTCTTAACGAAGTCATGAACCATAATGGCAGGAACTATTATAAGCGGACTCCGGCAACCAACATTGCGGGCTCTGATATAATAAATATGCTCTTCTACGACTCAACCAAACTTGTACTCAAATCAACGCAGGTATTACAGTCGTATGTCAGGGACATTAATCTCTACCGGTTATACTTCAAAACTTCAAAACTGCCATCAGGCGATACTATATTCCTCAATTGCATTTCAGCTCATCTTAAAGCAGGGAGCGAGGAAAACAACGCTGTTGCAAGAGCTGTAATGGCCTCTAATACTATAGGGTGGCTGAACCAGAATGCGGAAAGGGGTAATTACCTGATGTTGGGTGATTTTAACCTGTACACGGCCGCTGAAGAAGCTTATCAAACCCTTACATCTGTTGAAGCCGGATCATTCCAGTTCTTTGATCCGGTCAATGCACCCGGTGACTGGAATAATAACTTCAATTTTGCTAAATATCATACACAGTCTGTCTCCTCTGCCGGTACCGGTTGCCAGGCAGGCGGTGGTATGGACGACCGTTTTGACTTTATCCTTGCAACAGATGAAATCATTGAAGGTTCAGCTAAAGTGAGGTATAAAGCCGGTTCTTATGCACCAGTTGGCCAGGATGGCCGGCATTTTAACCAGTCAATTACAACACTTCCCAACAACACAGTACCACAGGATGTGCTTACAGCCCTGGGTAAAAATTCAGATCACCTTCCTGTTAAAATGGTTCTTGAAGTGGAGGCTGAACTGCCCGAAGCCATCAGGGAATCTATAGTCCTCAAAGATATTACACTGGCCAGGATTAATGAAAGTGAGGCGGTGATAAACCTGACTGCACTCAAACCTTCCAAAGCAAATATCGCCGTATACAGTATGACCGGGCAACTGGTCAGTTTACAAACTTCCGGCCTGAAGTATGGATTCAACAGTATTAGTATTCCCCTGGATACCCTGAAACATGGATTATACATGATCACAGTAAGCGATCAGGAAGGATACAGAAGTACTGTGAAACTTGTCAGGTAAACCGCCTATCTCAGCATCCTCTCATAAACTGACACCCACAAATTCGTTGCAGATGGTATGATCTCATCAGGGAAATCATAACCGGGATTATGCAGAGGAAGGTGATCATAACCTGCCCCTATTCCAAAAAGCACGCTTTTGCTTATTGTACTGAAATGACCAAAATCTTCTGACCACCTGAAAGGTGATGTCAGGTCATGTACTTTCATACCAGCTGATAATGCAGCGTTTCTTATAATTTCCGATGCCTCAGGGTTATTAATAGTGGCCGGAAAAATCTCTGAAAAGGAGATCTCAAACTGCAGATTATCAAGTGAAGAATACTTCGCAACAAGTTGATTTACCTGATGAGCGAGAAGCTCAATCTTTTCATCAGATGATCCCCTTAATGTGACCATAAGGACGGCCTCGCCCGGAGAAGTCCCGAATGCCTTATCTCCAAGCCTGCAATGTACAATCGTCAGCATATTGTAATCATCACTCACAGGATCACCATGGGATAATCCAGGTAACTCACTGATCAGCGAAGCCAGAGCTCTTGCAGGACTGATACCTTTTTCAGGCTCAGATGCATGAGAACTCCTTCCTGATAATTCAATAGTCATACCCCTTGAGGCAGCGCTGAACGTGCCATCCTTTAATACAACCGATTTAAGCTCATATCCCGGCAGATTATGCATTGCGAATGCATAGTCGGGTTTACTACCGGAAATCTCCCTGATGGCCTTTAAGGCGCCTTCACCGGTTTCTTCAGCCGGCTGGAACAGGAGAAGGGCTCTGCCCCTAACAGGCCTGTTGTAAGCAATATGATATGCTAATCCGGCAAGAATTGCAGTATGTCCGTCATGACCGCACTTATGGGAAACACCGGCATTAACGGATCTGTATTTAAACCCGTTTCTCTCTTCAATAGGTAAAGCATCTGTATCAGCCCTGAACAGAACTGTATTTCCCGGTACGCCACTATCATATACAGCTAATAAGCCGGTTTCAGCCACAGGAATAAGCTGGTCAGGTTTACAGCCTTCAAGAAACCCTGAAATTATCCCTGCAGTTTTATATTCCTTTCCCGATAATTCAGCACATGAATGAAGTTTACGCCGCAGTTCAATGATATCTTTCATGCATGCAAAGATACAAATTGACTTTGCTATCAAAATTATTAAGGAATAAACCACCACCATCTGGCAGATGGTGATGGTTTATTATATAGTGAACCTGCCTTGATAGTTCAGTCCCAGGCAGGCAATAAAGTTCCACAGGATCAAGCATGCCTGTCTCTTTCTTGGAGGACCCTGGCATACTTTTCCAACCGCCGGCGTTTCACAACACCAACGGGTAATAAAGTCTAAGATGTCAAAGAACGGCACCTTTGTTGGGGGTTCGGGGTTCGAAGTTCAAAGTTCGAAGTTTGGGGTTCGAAGTTCGAGGTTCGAGGTTAGGAGCACCGCTTTAACCCAACAAAAAGTGTACATTATATAGACAAAAAAACAGGCTTTTACCCTAACCAAAAAGGGCATTATTTACAAATATTTTAACCTTGTAACCATCTGTATTACTGTAGGTTATAAAATATTTTTACCCGTAAAAACACGGCTAAAACGGCATAAATAAGTGACTGAAAGAGAGGAGATTCAGGATTCAGATTCAGGATTCAGGATTTAGATTCAGGATTCAGATTCAGATTCAGATTCAGGATTCAGATTCAGGATTCAAATTCAGGATTCAGATTCATGATTCAAATTCAGGGTTCACTGATTAAGTGGATAATAACGTCCTGGCCCCCTCTCCTTGAGGAGAGGGTCGGGGTGAGGTGATTGAGGAGGTGGCTTGCGAGGTTAACTTGCTGGAGCTGACTTGGGGTGAGGGGGTTTGGTGAGGTGATAAAACAACAAAGGCTGCCTTTTGGGCAGCCTTTGTGTTAAAAGTTCGGCGACGACCTACTCTCCCACCGGAACGGCAGTACCATTGGCGCTGATGGGCTTAACTTCTCTGTTCGGAATGGGAAGAGGTGGACACCATCGCTAAAGTCACCAGAATATCATAAATTCCTTTTTGAGGAATCGACATGTTGAAGGAAGAAAAGAAAAATCTTAATTCTTAGGAGTTTTCAATAAAACAGAAGTAAAGTCTTTGTTAAGAAAGTCTACGGGTAATTAGTATCGCTCGGCTTTGACATTACTGTCTTTACACCTGCGACCTATCAACGTCATCGTCTATGACGACCCTTAAAAGAAGTCTCATCTTGAGCTGAGTTTCGCACTTAGATGCTTTCAGCGCTTATCTCATCCATACGTAGCTACCCTGCGATGCAGCTGGCGCAACAACAGGTCCACCAGAGGTATGTCCGACTCGGTCCTCTCGTACTAGAGTCAGGTGCTCTCAAACTTCTAACGCCCACAACAGATAGGGACCGAACTGTCTCGCGACGTTCTGAACCCAGCTCACGTGCCACTTTAATCGGCGAACAGCCGAACCCTTGGGACCTTCTCCAGCCCCAGGATGTGACGAGCCGACATCGAGGTGCCAAACCACTCCGTCGATGTGAGCTCTTGGGAGTGATCAGCCTGTTATCCCCGGAGTACCTTTTATCCTTTGAGCGATGGCCCTTCCATGCGGAACCACCGGATCACTATGTCCTAGTTTCCTACCTGATCGACTTGTTGGTCTCACAGTCAAGCACCCTTATGCCATTGCACTCTACGCACGGTTACCAAGCGTGCTGAGGGTACCTTTGAAAGCCTCCGTTACTCTTTTGGAGGCGACCACCCCAGTCAAACTACCCACCAAACACTGTCTCCCGCATCGCGGGATTAGGCACCGAATAAACAAAGGGTGGTATTTCAAGGATGACTCCACGACTCCTGGCGAAGCCGCTTCACAGTCTCCCACCTATCCTACACATCGTTTATTCAATGTCAATGTTAAGCTATAGTGAAGGTTCACGGGGTCTTTCCGTCCCGTTGCGGGTATCCGGCATCTTCACCGGAACTACAATTTCACCGAGCTCATAGCTGAGACAGTGCCCAGATCGTTACACCATTCGTGCAGGTCGGAACTTACCCGACAAGGAATTTCGCTACCTTAGGACCGTTATAGTTACGGCCGCCGTTTACTGGGGCTTCAATTCAATGCTTCGCCTTGCGGTTGACATCTCCTCTTAACCTTCCAGCACTGGGCAGGTGTCAGGCCTTATACATCATCTTTCGATTTAGCAAAGCCATGTGTTTTTGATAAACAGTCGCCTGGGCCATTTCTCTGCGGCCCCGATTGCTCGGGGCGTCCTTTTTCCCGAAGTTACAGGACTAATTTGCCTAGTTCCTTAGCTATGATTCACTCGAGCACCTTTGGATACTCTCCTCGACCACCTGTGTCGGTTTCCGGTACGGGTGCCAATAACCTGAAGCTTAGGGGGTTTTCCTGGAAGCTTGTTTAGGGCTGTTATCCGTTTGTCCGAAGACTCACGGTACTATCAGGTTCGACATTCTCTACGGATTTGCCTGTAAAAAATTTATCTACACCCTTTAACGCACTATTCCGTCAGTGCGCAAGCCTTTCACTTCTCCGTCACCCCATCGCAGTTATTGCCAGTACATGAATATTAACATGTTGTCCATCGACTACGCCCTTCGGCTTCGCCTTAGGTCCCGACTAACCCTGATCCGATTAGCGTTGATCAGGAAACCTTGGTCTTCCGGTGTGAGGGTTTCCCACCCTCATTATCGTTACTTATGCCTACATTTGCTTTTCCAGAAGCTCCAGCATGACTTACATCACACCTTCTGTGCCGCTGGAATGCTCCCCTACCAGTGCATTGCTGCAATCCATAGCTTCGGTAGTATACTTTATGCCCGATTATCATCCATGCCCGATCGCTCGACTAGTGAGCTGTTACGCACTCTTTAAATGAATGGCTGCTTCCAAGCCAACATCCTAGCTGTCAATGCAATCGAACCTCGTTAGATCAACTTAGCATACATTTGGGGACCTTAGCTGATGGTCTGGGTTCTTTCCCTCTCGGCGCTGGACCTTAGCACCCAACGCCTCACTCCCGAGTATATATTATAGCATTCGGAGTTTGTCAGGAGTTGGTAGGCGATGAAGCCCCCGCATCCTATCAGTAGCTCTACCTCTATAATACTCAACCTCGAGGCTGCCCCTAAAGGCATTTCGGGGAGTACGAGCTATCTCTCAGTTTGATTAGCCTTTCACCCCTACCCACAATTCATCCAAAGACTTTTCAACGTCAACTGGTTCGGTCCTTCATTCCGTGTTACCGGAACTTCAACCTGATCATGGGTAGATCACAAAGTTTCGCGTCTACCCCCTCTGACTCTTCGCCCTATTCAGACTCGCTTTCGCTTCGGCTCCGTGCTTTAAAACACTTAACCTTGCCAGAGAGGAGTAACTCGTAGGCTCATTATGCAAAAGGCACGCCATTAGTCCTTGCGGACCTCTGACCGTTTGTAGGCGCACGGTTTCAGGTTCTATTTCACTCCGCTGTTCGCGGTTCTTTTCACCTTTCCTTCACAGTACTGGTTCGCTATCGGTCTCTCAGGAGTATTTAGCCTTGGCAGATGGTGCTGCCAGATTCCCACAGGATTTCTCCGGTCCCGCGGTACTCAGGATACTGCTCGTGTAGTAAATTCATTTCGCTTACGGGACTATCACCCTCTGTCGTAGCGCTTTCCAGCGCGCTTCAGCTATAAATTTACAGTCAACTATTGCAGTCCTACAACCCCGACAATGCCGTAACATCGTCGGTTTGGGCTCTTCCCCGTTCGCTCGCCACTACTTAGGGAATCACTTTTGTTTTCTTCTCCTGCGGATACTTAGATGTTTCAGTTCTCCGCGTTTGCTTCCCTTGCGGGATACTATGTCTTCAACATAGTGGGTTGCCCCATTCGGATATCTCCGGATCAAAGGTTATTTGCACCTACCCGAAGCTTTTCGCAGCTTATCACGTCCTTCGTCGCCTCTGAGAGCCAAGGCATCCACCCTGCGCCCTTATTAACTTTCTTAATTTCTTAATCTATTGTACTCGATTTGTACTCTTGTACTCTTCTACCTGAAGTTGATTAATCGTGTAAGATATTACACCTGTTCACTATCAATCACTCCTTAGTTTCAGAGTTTCTCTTTTCTTCCAACATGTCAAAGAACTTTACCGTTAAATATTTCTACTTAACAACCTAATTGTGGAGAATAACGGATTCGAACCGATGACCCCCTGCGTGCAAGGCAGGTGCTCTAGCCAGCTGAGCTAATTCCCCTTGAAGCTTATACGCTCTTATTATGTAGTCCCGAGCAGATTTGAACTGCTGACCCCTACATTATCAGTGTAGTGCTCTAACCAACTGAGCTACGGGACTGTTTGTGTTACTCAAATCTTTCGCTCAGTTTCTTTGAGATAGAGCCCTCACTCGTATCGTTCAAGGTATAGTAAAGTATATTGTAGCAATAAAAAAGCAGCAATGATTCCTGATTACTCAGGATAGAGAAATCTTTCTCTAGAAAGGAGGTATTCCAGCCACACCTTCCGGTACGGCTACCTTGTTACGACTTAGCCCCAGTCACTGGTTTTACCCTAGGCGACTCCTTGCGGTTATCGACTTTAGGTCCCCCCAGCTTCCATGGCTTGACGGGCGGTGTGTACAAGGCCCGGGAACGTATTCACCGCGCCATGGCTGATGCGCGATTACTAGCGAATCCAACTTCACGGAGTCGGGTTGCAGACTCCGATCCGAACTGAGACCGACTTTCGAGATTTGCATCCTGTCACCAGGTAGCTGCCCTCTGTATCGGCCATTGTAGCACGTGTGTAGCCCTGGACGTAAGGGCCGTGCTGATTTGACGTCATCCCCGCCTTCCTCACTACTTGCGTAGGCAGTTCCTTTAGAGTCCCCAGCATGACCTGTTGGCAACTAAAGGTAGGGGTTGCGCTCGTTATGGGACTTAACCCGACACCTCACGGCACGAGCTGACGACAACCATGCAGCACCTCGTAAAATGCCCCGAAGGGATATGAGCTTTCACCCATAGTCATCTTACGTTCGAGCCCAGGTAAGGTTCCTCGCGTATCATCGAATTAAACCACATGCTCCTCCGCTTGTGCGGGCCCCCGTCAATTCCTTTGAGTTTCAATCTTGCGATCGTACTCCCCAGGTGGATTACTTATTGCTTTCGCTCAGACGCTGACTGTGTATCGCCAACATCGAGTAATCATCGTTTACAGCGTGGACTACCAGGGTATCTAATCCTGTTTGATCCCCACGCTTTCGTGCATGAGCGTCAGTTATAGCTTAGCTAGCTGCCTTCGCGATCGGTGTTCTGTGTCATATCTAAGCATTTCACCGCTACATGACACATTCCGCCAACTTCAACTATACTCTAGACTGACAGTATCAAAGGCAGTTCCACAGTTGAGCTGTGGGATTTCACCCCTGACTTACCAATCCGCCTGCGCACCCTTTAAACCCAATGAATCCGGATAACGCTTGCATCCTCCGTATTACCGCGGCTGCTGGCACGGAGTTAGCCGATGCTTATTCTTCAGGTACCTTCAGGTGGGTACACGTACCCACGTTTATTCCCTGACAAAAGAAGTTTACAACCCATAGGGCCGTCTTCCTTCACGCGGCATGGCTGGTTCAGGCTTGCGCCCATTGACCAATATTCCTTACTGCTGCCTCCCGTAGGAGTCTGGTCCGTGTCTCAGTACCAGTGTGGGGGATAACCCTCTCAGGACCCCTAGACATCGTTGCCTTGGTGAGCCGTTACCTCACCAACTAGCTAATGTCCCGCATGCCCATCTCTAACCGAAGTTCTTTAATTACCAAAAGATGCCTCTCAATAATATTATGGCGTATTAATCCCGATTTCCCGGGGCTATTCGCCAGTTAAAGGTAGGTTGCATACGTGTTACGCACCCGTGCGCCACTCTCATCAGATTATTGCTAACCCGAATCCCGTTCGACTTGCATGTATTAAGCCTGCCGCTAGCGTTCATCCTGAGCCAGGATCAAACTCTCCATTGTAATGAAAAATTTAAATGTTCTCAAAGATGACTCTCATTACCATTCACATGGTAATGCATTGCTGCTTTTTTTATTTATTGCTCCAATAGTTCAAAGAACTTTTAATCTCTTTCCGTTCACCGATTTTTTATCATCGATTGGGGCTGCAAAATTACAAGCTTTTTTGACACTTGCAACACTTTTTAAAAAATTTTTCAACTTTTTTTTCGCTGCCCTTCAATCTCTCAATGAACTCCCCTGTCTTCAGCATCCAGTGCGTGAATTGGGACTGCAAAAGTACACACTTTTACATTATCTCCAAACGTTTAATCAATTTTTTTCGAACTTTTTTTCACCCCAAGGCTTACTGCCACTGATCCTCAACAAGGTACAAACAGAAAAAGTTTAGCCACCTGAGGGGGTTTGCTCACTTTTTCTCTCTTTTACCCGTTGTATTAAGGATAATTGTTCCGAATTACTTTAATCTGGGGCAGTTTAATGGAATCAATATTCTTCCATATCTTAAACTCCTTAAAACCATGGGGTTTATACGACTATAGGCATGATTTATCAGTCGTACTTTTTACTCAGTCTTTAAATGAACTCTGCTGATTATCAGCCGGTTGTATTACACAAACACTGTGCCAGAGTTTAGCAGTCAGCAGTCAGCAGTCAGTAAAAAGTCGGAACCGCTGATTACGCAGATTTTTTTGATTACCATGATTGTCAATTTAACCATTTCAATCAGGTTAATCAGATTAATCAGGTTAATCTGCGGTTCTGACACTATGAATGTACTGATTGCTCATTATATTTGTTAATCAATTAAAGAGTTATGACCATGAGAGTAGTTATCAGCTTCATTTTCCTTATTATACTTTCCTTTCAGGGATTTGCACAACAGGAGCCACCGGCCGGTAAACCCCGCTTTACTGACCGCCTGGTATTTGGTGGTGGCCTGGGACTTCAGTTTGGAACCGTAACTTTTATAGATGTATCACCTGTTGTTGGTTACAGGATTACTGAAAAACTGGAAGCGGGGATAGGCCTTACTTATAAGTATTACAAGTACAATGATTTCTATGTTGACCTTAGTACGGGCCAGAAGTACGACCTGAAGAGTAATATGATCGGCGGAAGTGTGTATTCCCGTTATTTTATCCTGCAGAACCTTTTTGCCCACGTAGAATTTGAGCGCCTTAAGTACAATTTCGAGGATTTCTATAGCTCCGGTGGTCAGATCACACGTGAACCAAGGCATGACTATATAAACAGTCTCTTTGTAGGAGGCGGCCTCAAGCAACCGGTATTCAGGAATGGCTACCTGTTTATTATGGCCTTATGGAATCTGACTGAGGAGCCCAATACTCCATATAATAACCCTGTAATAAGAATGGGAGTTTTGTTAGGGCGTTAGTGAGGCGTAAACAACTGCTGATTTATCTTACCAGTTGCACATCAGCACCCGCCCTTAGGGTATTATGTATCTCCACCAGATCGTCAGTCCTGGTAATTAACTCATTTATCTCTTCAGGTGTAAGTTCAGGAGCCGTAATCTTTATACTGTATTTAATCTTTCTACCTGGTTCTCCTTCTTTACCAAATTCTCCGTCAACCTCAACCTCCACAGCATGAATATTAAGATTCCTTTTAGCAGCTTCCCTGTAAATATCGTTGCAGGCGCATGTTGCCAGTGCGGCAAAGAGCAGTTCTCCCCCATTCACTGATGAACCTTTGCCTGCTGTTTTTGAAGGTATGCTCAGCTTCTTTGAGTTGCCATCTGTATCGACTACCAGTTCATTTTGCTGTTCCCGGTTAAATATCCTCGCTGATATCTGCATAGTTTAAGGTTTGTCAGTAAACTTCAATCTCATCAACAAAAAGCCAGGAGTCAGCATCAACGCCACGCCAGACAGGCAATTTACCGAAATTGTTTACTTTAACCTTAACGTATCTGGAGGTTATTTGGTTGAACTCTGCAGTTATCCTGTCGGTATAAGCTGCAGATTTAAGTCCGCCTTTTGGATTAGGCTTCTCTGTCACCTTTGTAAAAGTAGTGCCATCATCAGAGCTGAACACTTCCACTGATTCAGGCCCCATGATCCAGCTCTGGTTTTCGTCAAGATAGCCAACAACCACTTTTGAAACCTGTTGCACATTACCCAGGTCAATAATTACTTCACAGTCTTTTCCCCACCATCCCTGCCACAAAACCTGGTAGGCACCGGTTCCCCTGACTCCGTCAACGAGACTACCCATTCCGTTTGCAGTGTACTTGGTGTCAGGCAGTTCAGAATAAGTAATTGATTTATTCACTGCCTTATGCTCCACAACCCCGTTTTTAAAGTAGTCGCCCATAATTAACCTGTACTCTTCCGGTGAAAGCCTTGTTTCATGGAATAAAGCCGGTCCAAACTCAGTTGCTGTACCTGTCAATTCATCAAGCATCACTATATTCTCATTCTTTAATGTCCGGTTATCTTTTGTAAACAGCCAGTCGTCTGTAAACGGCAAAGATTTAGAAACTTCTAGCCATGCATACCTTATAGATTGCATAGCCATATCAATCCTGTGAACCGCTATAGGATTATTTGCTGATGCAGATTTTGCTGCATTTAATAACCTGAAATACTCCCTCAGGTTTTCGGGCGATAGATAACCGCTGGCATGTGTAGCAGGTGGTTCATACAAAGTGAGTGCCTTACATGAACGGTGAAGCTCCGACTCAGCTTTGCTGATATATTCGAGGATATATGGTGCCGCTGTCTCACCATAATAACCATGTACGAATTCATTTATCAATGAGTCAGTATCCTGGTCAGGATTCCACATAAGTTTTGCAAGCAGCCATGTCCTTAATTCATTCATCTCACCTCCACTGCAACCACGCAGTCCCTGCTCAAACATCATTGTAACACCGGCATCCCTGAACATTTTAAGGTTCTCAGCAAGAACACTGAAGTTAGGGAACGGGACAAGAAGATGTGAGAAATTTATTACGTAGTCCCAGATCAGAATATTATTGGTTAATGCCGACCACGACTGAAGGTCATTATAAAAGCTGCCGGGGCCAGTATCATGAGCGATTGGCTTGCTCCTGTCGCATTCAATGGTGCAGAGCATTATATTAACATTAGGCAAAGGCAGGGTTATTGAGGGCGCACTCCGTGTATACTGGTATGCCAGGGTTGAAATTACTTTGTCAGGGATCCTTCGTGCAAGTTCGTTAACAAACCGGAGCATAGTGCCAGAATGTGATCCCTCAATGGAGTCAGTTTTGCGGCATTTGTCACATTCACAGAAATTGTAATTATCCATCTGGCTGACCGACCAGTATTTGGCCTTTGGGTTGGCGGCAATTTCTTTTTTGAGATTCTCATACACAATTTCAAGCACTTCAGGATTACTCAGGCACACCTGGTCTGTTGTCCTCACGCCGCTTCTGAGAGCATAATATTCAGGGTGCTTATCAAACCATACTTCAGGTGGCAATAACCTGTGAAGTGTATGAACCCACAGTCCCCACTGCCTTGAAACAGGCCAGTCAGGATTGTTATCCGTCTTTAGCTCTGAATTCAGGCAGTTCCAGTTAATGTAATTTGCAAAGGTAGCTTCATAATAATAAGGTACCCTGAAGGAAAACGCCGGAGACTCAAACCAGTCAAAAGTATAAGGAACTGATAACGTAGTTGTCTTTAGGAATACCAACGCATCATGTGTATAACACCTCACGTTACCATACTTTTCAAAAAACCTGTATACTGCATTTTCAAGTCCCCTGACAGAAGTGGCATTAAAGGATAGGAAACCGTGGATGTTGCTGATACGGAATGCATCATTCACCATTTCACTTTCCGGGCTTACCTTCTCACCTCTTACAAGTTCAGCAGGTGAAATAATATTGAATGAGATATGGTTTCCTCCTTTCCTTCCCTCCTTTTTAAGGACTGTTCCGGTAATTTCCTTTAGATTATAATTAAAGATGTCTGCAACCCTGTTAACCGAATCATGAGAAACCTCATCGAGCACTGCGACCGGCTTGCCATTCCTTACAATATCAAAACCCTGTGAATACGCCGGGAGAATCAGGCAGGTGATAATTGAAACAAGTAAAAATCTCTTCATGTTAAATCATTGTATTGCATTGCTTTTATTGAACTCTGAGTATCTCAATTTTTAATAGAACCCACCTTTTCCCCTGTACAAGCGGACTTTGCCTTCAAGCTCGAGCCTGACTACTGTCATATATTCATCCTGCACTTCATCAGGAATATCCATGAACACCAGTCCCGGCACCTCACTCCATGAGATCTTACCAACCACTTTTGGCTGCAGTTCCTTCGATGAACCAATAACCCTCGCACTTTTGATCTTGTTAGCTAGCCCTTTTATCAGGATATCCCTGCTGCTGCCTGTGAAGAGATAAAGAACCGTTGAATCCTGACTCAGGGAACTCGGACCATTAAAATGACCTGAGGGCAGTCCGGAAAGAGTATTAAACACCGCTTCACCATTCTTTGAAGTCCATTTGCCAAGCTCCTTAAGGATGTGAACCTGCTCCCCAGGTATAGTACCATCAGCTTTAGGACCAATATCCAGGAGAAGGTTGCCGCCGTTACCGGTGATTTCTGATAACATGATAATAAGCTCTTTTGGAGTTTTATAAGTCGTATCACCGGGTTGGTAGCCCCAGCTTTCATTCATTGTAAGGCATAACTCCCATGCTTTTTTCTCAGGCCTTGTTACCGGGATATTTTGCTCAGGAGTATCGTAATCACCATAACCGGCAAGCCTGCCATTTATGATAGCCTGCGGATTCCTTGTAAGTATAAGGGTTCTGATCTCAGGTGCTTTCCATTCTTCAGCTGAATGCTCCCAGTCGCCGTCAAACCACCATAAGTCTGGATTGATCAAATCAAGTAATTCAGAAATCTGTCCATTATTAAAAGCGAGGAATTTTGTCCATTTTCCAGGATGTTCTGCCAGCACGTATTTATTTTTATCCCGGAGAAAACCGGGATAATCCGGGTGTGTCCAGTCAATTAAAGAATAATAGAGTCCTGTTTTAAGTCCTGCTTTTCTCAGTTCACTTACAAACGGCGACAGGACATCCCTTGCGGCAGGAGACTTCTGAGGTATGCTGAGGTCATTCTGTTTTGTATCCCACAAGGCAACCCCATCATGATGCTTGGAAGTAATCACAGCATACCGGGCACCGCTTTCCTTAATCAGTTCCACCCACTTTGAAGGGTCATATTCAGAGGCGGTGAACCCTTTTATCTGCTTCATGTAATCTTCATGCGAAATCCTTCCATTATGGAAAGACCACGATTCTGACACACCATCAACGGCATATATCCCCCAATGGATAAATATACCCAGCCTGGCTCCCTCAAACCAGGCCATTTTATCAGGTTGCAGCGGCTGTGCAATTAACGCATTACCTGTGAGCAGTATTAACAGGGCGATAAGTCTCCTCATTTTATCCGGTTTTAATTCCGGATAAATGTATGGAAACTATCAGAATTTACCGAATCTACCGGCACCCTCTTTAATCATCCCTTCAAGCACATCCATATCAACATCAGCCAGCTTGTTAATATAAAGGCATCCTGCACCTGTCTTGTGTTTACCCAGCCTGGCAAGCGTTTCCTGATGCTGGTTAATATTCATGCTTAAGTATAGTGAGAAGTTTGCCTTACGGGGAGCAAAACCAATCTTAAACCAATCCACTTCACGGCCTGTCTGTGGACTTTTAAATTTAATATTACCAAATCCGATGATAGAGCTGCTCCACAAAACCGGCTCATCCCCGGTTGCTTTCTTCATCATTTCCAGGAGCACCAGGCTGTCTTTTTGCTTCTGTTCAGTCGGAAGGCTATTAATGTACTCTTCAACACTCAGGGTTGTAGGTTTGGTCTTTATCTCTGCGGGTTTTGATTTAAGTTCTGCCATGATTCAATATTTCTATTAATTGCGAAAATTAAAAAATAAATCTAATCCCAAACATACCTCTCATCATAAACCACCTGGTATTTATTCAGCAAATTAATGTATTCCGTCTTAAAAGGCTGTTTGCTGTGGTGATCATGCTGATTGGTGATGTAATTAATTACCACATCAATCTCGGCAGGATTAACCGAAAACGCCCCATAGCCATCCTGCCAGTAGAAGTTGTGATACCGGGGGAAATTATCCTTAACCCATTTTGATGACCGGCTCTTGAGGACTTTCAACAGATCCATCAGTGCTATCTTTTTCGACAGTCCGCATAATACATGAACATGGTCCAGGTACCCTCCTACCCTCACCACCGGGCATTCCAGCCCGTTACAGATGCCTCCCATGTAATTATGGAGGCCGGTCTCAATATCAGGGGTTATAAAAGGTTGGCGGTATTTTGTGGAGAAGACGAGATGGGTGTAGATTTTAACGAGTGATTGTGGCATGGTTGAGTGAGATTAGAAGTTAGAGAGTAAGAGACTAAGAGACTAAGAGAGTAAGCGAAGGACTACGTCCATCGGAAGAGGATGACGCCCTTTCAGGGCTCGGATCTACCTAAGAAAGCAGAGCCCGAGTTAACAGGTCCGGAAAGCATAGGGCCTCCGGCCCTATGCCCTCCCGTCCTGTAAGGACGGCGTCCCCTCGCATAGGACCTCTGGTCCTATGACTAATTATTCTCTAAGATTTTGGAATATTCTTCAATATTTCCAATGTCAAATCCCAAAATTTGGCAACAGTGGCAATATTCAGCCGCTCGTCGGGTGAATGGGCGCCTTTGATGGTGGGGCCATAGGATATCATATCCATGGCCGGGTATTTTTCGCCTATGAGGCCGCATTCGAGGCCTGCGTGGATGGCCAGAACCTTGGGCGACTGGCCGAAGAGTTTCTGGTACTGTGCTTTGGCTATCTCGAGGATTTCGGAGTTAGGGTTGGGTGTCCAGCCCGGGTATCCTTCACCATGCACGGCTTTGCCGCCTGCGAGGGTGAATACTGAGGCTACCATATTGGCAGTGTCGAATTTGGCAGATTCAACAGAGCTTCTCTGGCTGGTAGTGATTTCTATTGAATCTTCCCTTGTCCTTACAGCAGCCAGGTTGGTGGATGTTTCAACGAAATTGGCGATGCTCTGCGACATGGCTATTACTCCGTGAGGACAGGCGTAAAGGGCATTGAGCAGTTTATCCCTTGTATCTGCGGTCATCACAGTACCGGGGTTTGTTGCTTCGGCAACTTCCACTTTAAGGTCAGGCTCTGTAATGCGGTATTCATTCCTCACAATGTCGTTATATTTTACCACGTATTCCCTGAACGCGCCAGCATTTGAGGCAGGAACTGAAACCAGCGCCTCCCCTTCCCTTGCGATTGCATTCCTAAGGTTGCCGGCATTGAAAGAAGCAAGCTGAAGCCCGAATTTACGTACCGACTCCCAAAGCACCCTGTTCAGGATCTTGTTGGCATTGCCGAGTCCTTTGTTGATATCATCTCCTGAATGGCCGCCTTTTAATCCGCTCACTTTTACAGTAAAGCCTTTACCCTCTCCGGTATTATTCTCTTTTGTGAGAGGCATAGTGATAACAGTGTCAATACCACCGGCACATCCGATGAAAATCTCTCCTTCATCTTCTGAGTCAAGGTTCAAGAGGATAGTGCTTTTTAATGCATCAGTATCCAGTCCGAATGCTCCGGTAAGGCCGGTTTCTTCATCAACGGTAAAGAGGCATTCAATCGGGCCGTGCTGTATTTCCTGTGATTCAAGGATAGCAAGCTGTGCAGCAACGCCAATTCCATCATCAGCACCGAGGGTTGTTCCTTTGGCCTTCACCCACTCATCAGCGATGTAAGGTTTAATGGGATCCTTATCAAAATCATGAACCGTATCGCTGTTCTTCTCGCAGACCATATCAATGTGGCTCTGGAGTACGACAGATTTCAGGTTCTCCATTCCCCTGGTTGCAGGTTTCCTGATAATTACGTTGCCGGTCGCATCCCTGAATGCTTCCAGGTTATGTTTCTTTCCAAAGTCAAGCAGGTAATTGGCTATCTGGTCTTCTTTTTTTGACGGGCGGGGAATCTGGCATATCTCCTCAAAATAGTGATATACCCTTGCAGGTTCTAATCCGGTTAATGTGTTCATTTGATTCGAGATTTGAGATTTGAGATTTGAGATTGGCTTTCAGCTTTCGGCTATCAGCTTTCGGCTTTCGGCTATCAGCTGTCGGCTTTCGGCTATCAGCTTTCGGCTTTCGGCTATCAGCTGTCGGCTATCAGTTATTGGTTATTTGTTATTTGTTATTAGTCATTGTTTATTCTTTGCGTTCAGCGGACTCCCCCGAGCGCGATAGTAGTCGAGGGGTTCAGCGGACTCCCCTGAGCGCGATAGTAGTCGAGGGGTTCAGCGTTCAGCGTTCAGCGTTCAGCGTTAGTTTTGCGTTTTGCGTTTCTCACTTGTATGGGGCGCAAAATCTTGCGCCCTTACATTTTTGCCTTTTGCCTTCTTTCTTTTGCCTTTTGCCTTCTTTCTTTAGCCTTTTGCCTTCTTTCTTTTGCCTTTTGCCTTTTGCCTTTCTTCTTTCTTCCGCCTTATTGCTTCAGCAATTTTATCGTCTTCACCGGGTCTGCGGCAGTAAACACCGTGTTGCCGGCTACCAGTACATCTGCACCGGCGGCTACAAGCTTAGGCGCATTGTGCAGGTCTACCCCGCCGTCTATTTCAACCAGGGCTTTTGAACCGGTTTTTTCAAGCAGCTTACGAAGGCGGCCTATCCGGTTATATGTGCTCTCTATGAACTTCTGTCCGCCAAAACCGGGATTGACCGACATGAGCAATACCAGGTCGACATCAGCAACGATATCTTCAAGCAATTCAACCCTGGTATGCGGATTCAGGACCACACCTGCTTTCATACCAAGATCGTGAATTTGTTGTACTGCCCGGTGCAGATGGGGTACCGCCTCATAATGCACACTCAGCAGGTTGGCTCCACAATCCCTGAATGCTTCAAAATACCTCTCAGGTTTTACAATCATAAGATGCACATCCAAAGGTTTCTTTGCATGTTTGCTGATTGCCTTTATGACCGGCATCCCGAAAGATATGTTTGGAACAAACTCACCGTCCATCACATCCACATGAAACCAGTCGGCATCACTGCTGTTTACCATTTCTATATCCCTGCCGAGATTAGCGAAATCTGCTGATAATAATGAAGGTGCAACAAGATGCTGGCTCATAGTCTGCTTTTTATCTGGATTATTTGCTTTCGCCCGCTAAGTTATGAATTACTCATAAATAATATATAACCACGATCAGGCGGTTTTTACTCTGTCTGCCCCGTTTTTATCGGCCTGCCGGCTGCTTTATTACAGGCGAACCCTGTAACAACCAGTCCGTTATTACCTGACCTTTGTACATGCACCCAGCCCAGCATATTTTTGTACTTAAGGCCAAAATAGGTGTCGCTAAAATTAACCGTTGGAATCATACAACCATCTTCAAGGAGTGCGGTGACAGTATTTGGCGACCATTCGTCATCCGTACTGACAATTTCTGTTTCATTATAATACCTTATCCAGTATTTTGAAGCAGTATCAAGGCTGATAAATGCTTCGCCGGACAAAGGTTTAACATTAATTGTCTTGATATGGAATATCCCGCAATGTCCGCAGTACTGGGTCAATTCCTGGAAATAGTGCTTAACTTCCAGACTATAGTCATCAGCCTGGTCGCCGTCAAGGTCTATATTTATTACTGCCAGCGAATCGTCCGGTAACGGCAATTCTCCGCAGAAAGGGTTCATGCTCGTGTAGTAAGTCCTGATGGTACTCACATTCATGTCAGTTGAATTGTAGATAATTTCATCCTTTGGTTCATCTTTTTTCTCTTTGTCGTCGCACGACAACACCAAAGCAACTGTGGCAATTAGTATGAGAACGTTTTTCATGGTACAGGATTAAGAAATCAGCAGTATAAATTTAATCATTTTTTTGCTTAAAACAAAAATCCCGGCTTGCGGCCGGGATTTGATTTGTTAACCTAAATAAGTTTTGAGGATCTTACTTCGCGATGTGTGTTTCAATCGCCTGATCGCTTTTTCTTTGATCTGGCGGACACGTTCACGGGTAAGGTCGAAACGTTCTCCGATTTCCTCGAGGGTAAGTGGATGTTCACCTCCAAGGCCGAAATATAACCGGATTACGTCGGCTTCTCTACAGGTAAGCGTTGACACGGCACGTTCAATTTCCTTCCTTAATGATTCATAGAGAAGTTCAGTTTCAGGGGTTGGACTATCGTCGCTGCGCAGTACGTCGTACATGTTATTATCTTCATCCTGTACCAAAGGGGCATCCATAGATACATGGCGACCGGAATTACGCATTGATTCCTTAACTTCATTCTCACTGATTTCAAGAAGGCCGGCAATTTCATCGTAGTTGGGCTCACGCTCATACTCCTGCTCCAACTTGGCGTAAGCCTTGTTGATCTTGTTGATGGAACCGATCTTATTCAGCGGCAGCCTCACTATACGTGATTGCTCGGCTAATGCCTGAAGAATAGACTGACGGATCCACCAAACAGCGTAGGAGATGAACTTAAATCCTCTCGTCTCATCAAACCTCTGAGCCGCCTTGATCAGGCCAAGGTTCCCTTCGTTGATCAGGTCAGGTAAGCTGAGTCCCTGGTTCTGGTACTGCTTTGATACAGATACTACGAACCTCAGATTGGCTTTTGTCAGTTTCTCAAGTGCATGACGGTCGCCTTGCTTTATTTTCTGAGCAAGTGCAACTTCTTCGTCCGCAGTGATCAACTCAACCTTCCCGATTTCCTGCAGGTACTTGTCAAGCGACGCGGTTTCGCGGTTTGTTACCTGTTTAGTAATCTTTAATTGCCTCATTTTCTCCCTTTTTAATTTTGGGCAGATAACTGCATTAATTGGTTGTTATTATTGATTTTCTTGTTCTGGTTTCGGGAGTAATACTTTGCGAGACAGTTTTAATTTGCCGGTCTTGCTGTCGATTTCAATGAGCTTAACATCAATTTCCTGACCAACTTTAAGGGCGCTTTCAACATCCTTAAGGCGTTTATGGTCAATTTCCGAAATGTGTAAAAGTCCGTCTTTACCGGGCAGTATTTCAACAAATGCACCAAAGGTGGTGATATTCTTAACCACACCATGGTAAACTGTTCCTATCTCAGGAATGGCAACAATGCGTTTGATCTTGTCCATTACCGCATTGATAGAATCCTTGTTGCTTGAAACGATGTCGATAACACCGAATTCGCCAACTTCTTCAATAACGATAGTTGAACCTGTTTCACGCTGCATCTCCTGGATAACTTTTCCACCGGGGCCTATCACAGCACCGATAAATTCTTTCGGGATAGTCATCTTTACTATCCTTGGCACGTGAGGTTTGTAATCTTCACGCGGTTTGCTGATGGCTTTTTCCATTTCACCGAGGATGTGCAACCTGCCGGCTTTTGCCTGCTCAAGTGCCTGCTCAAGGATGTTGTATGGAAGTCCGTCAACTTTAATGTCCATCTGGCATGCGGTAATACCGTCGCGGGTACCTGTTACCTTGAAGTCCATATCACCAAGGTGGTCTTCATCACCGAGGATATCACTCAATACGGCAAACCTGTTGGTCTTTGTATCTGCAATTAAACCCATAGCGATACCTGATACCGGCTTGATAAGCTTAACACCTGCATCGAGCAGTGCCATTGTGCCGGCACATACTGTAGCCATGGATGATGAACCGTTCGACTCAAGGATATCACTAACAACCCTGATGGTATAAGGATTCTGGTCAGGACCCGGAATCATAGGCTTCAGTGCCCTGAGTGCCAGGTTTCCGTGGCCTATTTCACGACGGCCGACGCTGAGCATTTTCTTAACTTCACCTGTTGAGAACGGAGGGAAGTTATAATGAAGGATAAAATTAACCTTACCATCAATTACAGCACCGTCAATGATCTGCTCATCGAGCTTGGTACCGAGGGTAACAGTGGTAAGCGACTGTGTTTCACCTCTTGTGAAGATTGCTGAACCATGAACCCTGGGCAGGTAATCTACCTCACACCATATCGGGCGTATCTGGTCGAGCTTACGTCCGTCAAGGCGCTGGCGCTTATCAAGAACCACATTCCTTACACCTTCTTTCTCAACGTCATGATAATAACGTTTGATCATGAATGCTTTTTCGGTTGCTTCTTCTTCAGTTAAAGTAGCGATAAACTCCTGAAGTATAGCTTCAAAAGCCTCTCCTCTTTCATGCTTACCCGAAGGATTGCTGGCAACCTCTACCACTTTGTTGTAGCAGAAATCTCTCAAACGTGCGCGAAGTTCTTCGTCGTTTGTCTCGTGGTTGTATTCGCGTTTGGGCGATGATTTCTCCACCATCTGCGCCAGTTCAATTTGTGCCTGGCACTGTATTTTTATAGCGTTATGCGCAAATTTAAGTGCTTCGAGCATATCAGCTTCCGACACTTCCTTCATCTCACCTTCCACCATCATAATGTTTTCGATGGTAGCAGCAACCATAATATCAATATCAGCTTCAGGGAGTAAAGAAGCGGCAGGATTGATCATCAGTTCACCGTTTATCCTGGCAACCCTCACTTCAGAGATGGGGCCATTGAATGGGATATCACTCACTGCAAGGGCTGCAGAAGCGGCAAGGCCGGCAAGGGCATCCGGAAGGATATCCGGGTCGGCTGAAATAAGGGTAACGATAACCTGTGTTTCTGCATGGTAATTATCAGGGAAAAGCGGCCTGAGTGCCCTGTCAACCAGTCGGGAGATCAGCACTTCATAATCTGACGGACGTGCTTCCCTTTTGAAGAAACCTCCGGGGAAACGGCCTGAAGATGCATATTTTTCACGGTATTCAACTGAAAGAGGCATGAAGTCGACATTCTCGGCAGCTTCTTTTTTAGCCACCACAGTAGCCAGTAACATGGTGTCGCCCATACGAACCACAACAGAACCATCAGCCTGCTTGGCTAATTTTCCTGTTTCAATTGAGATAGTCCTTCCATCTCCAATGTCAAATGTTTTTACTATTCCTTGCATATTTATTTAATTACAGAGGTAAATTCTATTACTAACAGGTGCGACATTCTGAAGCGGTCACAAAAATACTTTATAAACAGATAACGGTTACAAAGCAAAAAAATAAATACCTCTTAAGACAACAAAAAGAGGCAACCTGTTTAATTGCCTCTTTGATATATTTCTTTCCGGAAAAATTACTTCCTGATGTTTAGCTTCTTGATAATCTCCCTGTAGCGCTCGATATCCTTATCTTTCAGATATGCAAGCAGGCTTCTGCGTTTACCTACCAGCCTAACCAGTGAACGTTCAGTGTTAAGGTCGTTCTTGTTAACCTTGAGGTGACCTGTGAGGTGCTGGATCCTGTGGGTAAAAAGAGCGATCTGCGATTCGGCTGAACCGGTATCATTAGCAGTCTTGCCGTTCTCGGCGAATATGTTCTTCTTTACTTCTGAAGTGAGGTACATGTCTTAAATCTTTATTGTACTTTTCTAACGGGCTGCAAAAATAGAACATTATTTCGAATTACGCAATAGGGGGAGAAGTTTTTTTTTAATTCACCTCACCCCGGCCCTCTCCTCAAGGAGAGGGAGCCAGGACGTTACAAGAGCAGTCAGCATTCCTATTTCAGGCATGCTCAGACTGACTGCTGACTGCTGAATGCTGATTGCTATATATAGAGTTGCAATTACACAACGATATCTCATCGTGTGCAGCATTATTTTCCATGATGTCAAAGAACGGCCAGCGAAGCTGGAGGAATTCAAAATTCAAATTCAGATTCAAGTCAATCAATTAATCTAAATTCTGAATCTGAATCTGAATCCTGAATCCTGAATAATCTGTTACAAATACAATGCTAACCCTGCACTTTTAGTAAATTGTCCGGCGTTGTCCGGATGTTTGACAAGATGTCACTGACACGGGCGGACAACTGCGGACAACTATGGACAGGCTCGGACAAGCTCTGCCAAATAGGCAGGGATTCAAAATTCAAATTCAAAAATCTGAAGCCTGAGTCTATTTGACGAGCTGAACGAGGAAGAAAAGGGCATCCTGCTCAAACTGATTGAGACTTTCGTTTCTAAAAAGCGGTTTAAAGATTATTTGCAAAAGAACATTACTGCTTTATAAAGCAAAAAGCTCAGTAAGTCCGGTTTTTTAAATAAATCCTCACATCCAACCTATTATTTTAGTTCCTTTAACAATTGGGGTTATTGATTTTATCTTTTCATCTTGTATTAAAACATACATATACGGATTATCTGGACTATCCTTTATATGAACTATATAAACCGTACTTGTTTGGCCAATAACATCATGTAAATCACTGTATTTACTTTTTGCTTTTTTATAAGTTAATATTTCAATCTCTTTATTCATAGAAATTGTCTTTAAGTGTTTTAACACCTTGCAATTAAGCTCATAAATACTGATGCTATCTTTATCTATGAGAAAATAATTTTTTACAATTTCTTCTTCAGAAACATTCTCAGAAGCTAATAGTTCTACCATGCTTTTTATTTTGTCACTAAGCATATCTGGCTCGTTGCAGCTAAATAATGATATTGATAAGACGGTAAATAAAATATATCTAAACATACATTAAAATATTTTATCTTTTTCTTCAACTTTAGTACTGGAACCATTATTGCTACTACCCTCAGTGCTTGTTCTAGTTCCTGCTGTTCCCCTTAAATCTTGACCCAAATCACCAGGATTGCTACCTCCTCCGCCTTGCCAAGTTCCTTGGGTATCAGGCAATTTTTGACCTGCGGCATTAGCTGTATTTAAACCAAAGTCTGTACAGTTATTCTTGTCTAAATTATATATTGCCCCATCTTGACTATCCATAAAATCAAGTGCTGCATTAAATTCATCCCCAGTAACTTCCATTGTTTTACTAACATCTGATGGATGTCCCGAATCGTCATAAAATGCTCCATCAGTCTCAATTTCACCAGATACAGGATTTACATCTTCACTGGGATAAAAACCGATAGTTGCTTCAGTTACAGTTCCATCTTCATTAGTCCTTGATAAACCTACAAATGTATGTCCAACATCTACCCCTCCTAAGCCAATTTCATATGTATCTCTATCTCCTCCTTTACCAGGTTGGTCGACATACACTGTAATGGTATATTTTGTTCCTGTAGTACCGTCTCTAAATTGTCTGGTTACATCTTTCACTTTAACCGGATCTCCGGGACCAGCTCCAACCACATCAATAAACCTGATGGGATTATTAGCCGCATAAACATATGGTGATTGAAAAAGGTAGGCATCCGCCAGTGGGTCTAAACTATGGAACCTACCTAATTGTGGATCGTAAAAACGCATCCTGTAATCCAGCCAGTTCAACCCCAACTCATCCTGCAGCATCTTACCATTGTACTTGTATTCGTTCTTATTATTGGGTGAGGTGCTGTTTTCTGTAAGAGTGAGTATCTCCATGCCGAAGGGGTAATAGGTATTGATTTGCATAACCCCATAGCCTGACCCGTCATTTCCAAAGACAGCACGTATATTACCAAGGTGGTCTTTGAGATAGGTTTCAGCGTAGTATGTGCGGTTGGTTTTGTACACTATTCGTCCTTCGTCGTAAGAATTAAATACAGGAATATTGTTTTCATAAACGAAGTTACCTATAAAATCGGTTGTTTTTACAAGTTTACCTGCCTGTGTCACCAACTGGCGCTTTTTAGTGCCCAAAGCATCATACTGGTACTCGATCCTGTTGTTATTCTTAAAGTCGATTATTTTTGGCAGGTTTAACTCATTGTAGGTTATATTTACTATTTCCTTGTTCAAATCCTGCGTAAGGTTTCCATTAGCATCATAAAACTCAATTCTATGCAAATCCA